>BNJU01003670.1_pt1 | contig 118854 bp, 108 predicted proteins | sample 8539281 | NCBI WGS metagenome assembly BNJU01 (sample SAMD00202456, study PRJDB9452) | human saliva metagenome | isolation source: human saliva | place: Japan | reverse complement strand
ACACACACACACACGCCATGCGCGCGCGCGCCGCCCTTCCATGGTGGCAGCACACACACACATATTATTATTATTATTATTATTATTATTATTAATACACACACACACACACACAAAACACTCATCTCTGAGTATTGGCATGTGATTTAGCTAGAAGATTTGAATAGATTTGTTATATAGATGGATTTTAGTTAAACCAAATTTTGTAGAAGAAGGGCAAAGAAATGCAGTGATGCATCAAATAGTTTATTTACAATATAATCTCTGGATCTCACAAGTCAAGCTTAGATAGGTATAAGAGTTACATATAATATATATTTACGCAAATTGGTTTAATAAATGAAAACTCAAACTGGTTTTAGAATGATAAAAGATATCTTTTACTACATGGTTGCAAGGTTTTAATGGATATGGGGACTTATTGGCCCAGCAATCAATACCTATTTTTACGTTTTCCAAACTTATTTTACTTGCATGGAAGGTCAGAAACTCCGGCCTCATGGTTATTAAACGCAGTTAGGCTATTTATCACGCGTACAACACGGCTAGTGTTCTACCATTCTGGCTCGTAAGTGATGTGTCTCTAAGATTGATGCTTGAAAAGATGGAAAGTAGGCCGATCTCATCATCGCCCTGAATTAAGTCACAATGTGATCTGAACTGTTAGGCACAGCACACGAGCAGCATGCATTAGCAGAGAAAATGAAAAATATAAATTAAATCTCAAACATTTAATCCTGCATATGGGCTGGCAGAAAACACATTAATTGTTTTCGGCGCATCATCCTGAAAAAGGCTATCAGCATGTCAACTATAGATGGTGAAAAATTAAGAACAATACTCATTGAATTCTGTGATGAAGGACTAGATACTGTCTCTGTGGTACTATTTGTGGGAGTTAAAGCTCAAAAATTGTTGGATTAGAGGATAATAACCTACTAGTTAAAGATGAGATTGTTGAGAAATTTGGATTTCTGGACAGAGTGTTACACAAGGGTACTGGAATCTTGATGAGGAATCTGGTTTTACTAATTTCCTCCCTCCCAAAATGAGATCAGCATATTTTATAACCGGATTTATTATATAATGTGTTTTTATGTTGTAGGACGAGTGCTGATATGGTCATTATAAGAGGAAAACCTGTCTCACAAGATATCGAGGAAATGTATTCTGAAAAATGTGATAATAAGCTCATGCAAATTGCTGCTATAGATATTAATAACAGAAGAACCTGCTATTATGGCAGAATTAAGGACAATGCTAGTAGATGTTCATGAAGAATTGGTAACTATGATTATAGGACAGCAATGAATCTGTAAGATTGTTCCATATGATATCGTACTTTATCAGGAAGAGGTTTCTACCGCGCACAGGTAGCGGCAAAATTCAAAGACAAAGTTGATTATATTTAGGATATGCACAGCAAAATGTGAAAGGTAAACTGTAATGAAAGTTATAAACTGAAGCTAAACAAATTGTAAAAATTACAATGATCGTCGACTCATGTTTTAAAGGAATTAATTTTAAGTTTCTAGCTGGACATCGAATGTATTACTTTGGTCGAAAAGTGGTCTAGGAAAAACTACTTTATTAAACATCATGTCTGGATTACTAAAACCAACTCTAGGACACTTTTAGACAATCAAATATTAATAACTTTAAAAGAGTAAGCAATTAGCTAATTTTACGTAGAAATACAATTAGTAACATTTATCAGATTATATGCTTTTGTGAGAGCACTAGTTCAAGAAAATATTGAGCTGGATGAGCAAAGATAACTTAAACCTTAATGATATAGCAAATAAATTAGGAATCAGCTAGTCGACTAGATAAGTATCCGATGAATTATCAGGGAGTATCAAAAATAGCGCACAGCAATTGCACGCGGGTTGTTAAAAACCTGAGCTGTTTTCTGGTGATGAAGCGACAGGCGCATTAGATGAAGAAAATAGTAAACAAGTTATAGAGTTGTTACATGATGTTGCTAAAACTTATGGTATAACTATTATTTTTGCAACACATAATCTGAGATATCTGATAGCCGATAGAGTTATAACAATTGGAAATGGACTGGTAGTTCAGAGATAAGTCAAATGAGTTCCGCTTTTACCATCAGAGATAAATTGATTAATATATGAGAAGTATTTTGTAAACAATCATTAGATATTTTAGAGAAACAGTTAAATGTTTTGATTTATGTATTTTACCTTTCTGACTTCTATCTTAGTATTTTTGTGAATGTTTCCTATTGATGGTAAACTTAGTTTTGGTCACTACAATTAAATAATAAGCAAAATGACTTATTGATCGGTCTCAATTCAAATAAAATATTGGCTTTTAGTATTTCTATATGCCTCAATATTAGTTTCTTTTGCTTTTATTTTTATATGTTTTATAAAAATATTTTGATTTAAATCGAAAAACCTGGCTGTTATCGTGCTTTGTTTTACTCGTGGACAAATTATGAGTATTTATATCAATACATCGGTAATTAGTCTTGCTTTTTCGTTATTGGGGACTAGTGGTTGGATACTGTTATTCAGATATACTACTTGATACTTATCAAGTATCTAGCAACGTGAATAATGTTGTGAGGGGCTGGTATCCAGCTCGCCACTGGAATAATGGTTCCGACAGCTTTTACTCTGTATTATGACATATTTAGCATCTGGTATCGTCGTAGAAAATTTCAAATTATTTACGGAACAGGAAAGAGTACAAGAATTTAAGAACAATGCGTCTATTTGAAAAAGTTACAAGACTTTTCACCACCTAAATATTCTTTTCAAGTAGTTAGCTTTTATGGAAAGTTTACTGAATGTTTTTCTATCTAGTTTCTGTGGCACATAGTATCCGTCTGATAGTGATAAGCAGTATCACCCAATATGAGCAGTCAAAAGTTTATCGTCGCAAACCGTTTTTCGTCATTACAATACATGGTTACTTTCAAATGCAGGTGGATCTCTGATTCAAAAGAAAAGGAGATCAGTATTTTTAGAAAAAGAGATTAGCTTGTATACAATATAGGACAGCAGAATTTGGTAGCAATGGATACTGATAGATTATTTTCACCTGGTGAATAGTGACATCCAAACTCAGCAATGAGAGTAGCAATTAATCCGCGTATTGCCGAAATTTATAATATTAAATCAGGGGATAAAGTCTTGATAAAATATAAGAATCTTCGAAAATATTTAATTGTTAAAGCAATCGCAGATAATGGAATATAGCAGTATTTATATTAAACTGTACTTATTTTAACAAATTGATTGGTAATCCTGCTAATACTATAATGCTTTATGGTGGTGTAATAATGACACATTATCAAAAGAGCAAATTGAAACATACAGCAATTATAAAAAGAACTGCAAGATAATAATGTATCCAACAGAGTGAGTGCGATAATAAATCAAGTTTTACACTGTATTTTGTGTATTCTCTTAATTTTTCATAGCATGGCTCAATTTTCTTCAGGATAATACAAATAATTTTTATTTATCGTAAATTGGGGGTATTTCATACAAAAGAGATATCAAGAAATATGTTGATTAACATCTACTTATCACTTATCCTTTTACTTTGTTAATATGATTATTCCAAGATACTTTATTAGTCAGCAAATCTTCGAATGCTGGTCTTTACAAACTGGTGATTATACGCCATCATCAGCAATATATGCATTCTTATATGCACTGGTAATTTAGTATTTTTATATTTAGCGGTTATTAAAAATTTTGATGTTAAACTATACATTTAATAGAATTGATTTAGGGAATATGACGATATATCAATATTCCATTAAAATAGATAAATCTTATCAACTAATCAAAATGGAAAACACTGACTATAGTTTCTGAAAAACGTCGTTTAAAAGCAAATCGTTTTATCTATCAAAGAAAGATGAATACGTCTACTTGCGAAAGGCATTGGGTACGTTATGCTTTTAATAAAGGATTGTCGGAATGAAAGAAGAGAAGATCTATTTGACCGCCTCTAGACATGGGAAAACCATTTCTTTTATAGGAAGTAATCTGCATTTTTGATCTTTCTCATTCTGGCAAGGTTGTGCTATTGGAAACCATGCCAACTTGTTGATGATGGAACTAGTGCACTGCTAGAATATAAGAATATAATATAACCATTTTCTCAACTGAGAATGTACTCTTGATGCTCTGTACCGTCTCCAAAAACAAGCAAACCTCTTTTCAAATTATGGACCCTTAAAGAAAGTTTTGTTGGTTTACTGGATAGATTAAAATATCCATTTGATAGTTTTTCCATTGATGTTAATTCATTGAAATTATTAAAAGAGGAAATCAGTAGGAACAAATCTTTCATTTTTAGTAGAACCTGATGAGAAACATTGGTATGCAGCTTATGTTAGTGAACCCGATAAAATTACTAAAAAGATAAAAACAAATTGATTTAGATGAAATATCTAAGCTTTTTGGTAATATGACTAATTAAAAATGTCTTTTAGGAGGAAGATTAATGAAAATAAATGTTATTGTAATTCCTCATGGTGAGGGATGGCTCTCAACATATTATAAATTTAAAATATAATGAAGAACTATTTAATCTTTCACTTTGTTGAACTATCTGGAAGGGGAAGAAGGGTTCAATGAAAATTATATTGTTCTTTGTTGAGGTTGTGATGATATATATGAACAAGTAAAAGAAATTATTTTATGAAGGGCTCTTATATTTTATTCTCATCAGTATGGAAGTTGCTAACATATGAATTATACTACTGTATACTTGAAAAGCAAGCTCCTCTTCCAATCTATATATTCTTTTCAGGTAATCGTTCACCTTCACCAAACAAGAATTAAGTGATTAATCCTAGATGATGATGAGTTCTATTGACTCTACATTATAAATCATGCAGCAACCATGAAATTAAGAAATTGAGAAAGTTATTTTTACCTATACTGCGCTCTGATTATACAATAATGGAAAAATATGGTCTATTAATGGATAGAAAAAATTGTGCTAATATTTCTGTCTTTTAGGTGGAGAATTGATCCGTTATTAAATCAGAGGATTTTACGATTGAAAAAGAACCTACTTTTGGGAAATTGTGACTATGCAAAATATGATGGAAAACACTTTTTATATTTTTAATAAATTTCAAGAAGTTAGTGATTATATGGGGCAAACGATAAAAACATTATATGAACTAGCCTGATGGTATGTTATGAAAATCAGCTTTATCATATTTCAATTACTATTGCTACTATGATAAAATAACCGATCATCAAATTTTTAATATATATAATTATTGGATCTAGCCTATTTTTACTTTTGAGCTTATGGTAGTAGTAAATTAGGAATTTTTAGGGGACATTTTATGTCAGAACTGTAAACTTTTTACATCTGAATCGCATTAGAAGACATCCTGATAAGATTGCTGATCGACTCAGATGCTATTTTAGATGCTGCTTTTAGCACAGGATCCAGACGCCCATGTAGCTGCTTGACAGCTGTTTATACAGGTTCAGTTCATGTTTTTGGGAGAAATCTCTACGACAGCCTAGTGGATATTAATCGTGGTGGTGGACACCATTGCTGAGATCGGCTATACGGATACTGCTTTTGCGGCTTTTCGCGAAACAGTTGAGTGCATCCGTCATTGGTAGAGCACCGCCTGATATTGCTCTACAGGGTACGAAGCCTGAAGTTCGTGGTCATCATGAGCAAGATGATTTGACTTTGATCGGTGCAGGAGATCGGTCCCGCGTTTGGCTTTACGTTGATGAGACGCCTGAACTGATGCCTCTGCCGATTTCTTTTAGCCCATCGTTTGTTAGAAAAATTGGCAGAGCTGAGAAAGTCTGAGAAACTGCTCATCTTCGTCCTGATGCCAGAGTCAGGTAACAGTTGAGTATGATGAAAATGATAGCCCGTTCGTGTGGATACGGTTATTTTCGATACAGTAGCATGATCCCGAAGCAAACGAATGAGCAACGCATCGATGTGATTGAAAAAGTCATTAAAGCTGCTATTCCAGCTGAGTATCTCGATGTTACCATCGCATCTCATCAACTGGACAGCTGCTTTTGTTATCGGCGGTCCTCAGGGAGATTCTGGCTTAACAGGTCGTAAGATTATTGTCGATACTATGGTGGTTATGCGCCCGCCATGGCGGTGGTGCTCGGTAGGCGATGCAACTCAAGGTTGACCGTTCAGCTTTATGCGGCGCGTTATATTGCTAAAAACATTGTAGTTGCAGGTTTGGCTAAGAAAGAAGTGCAATTAGCTGATGCGCGCTGGGGTTGCTTCAGCCTGTTTCTGTTCGTGTATACTTTTGGAACAGCGCTGTTGCAGAAAGTAAAACTGGAACAAGCAGTACGTCGATTTTTGATTTGCGTCCAGCAGGTATTATTAAGATGCTTGATCTGAAACGTCCTATCTATCGTCAAACAGCAGCTACGGCCGTGTTAGGGCGTATGGATATCGACTTACCTTGGGATTAGATAGTTGAGTGAGTTGACAAAAGCTGTTCATGCTTTTAAAAGAAGTGGATTTTTATCATTTGAGTGATAAATAGATAATAGATGATAATTATTTTGATAAAATAAAGCTTCTGTGATAATACTGTTATTTTTACCTAATTTAGAAGAAGCTTTAAAGAATAAAGTTTGTGACGATTAGTATAAAGGTAAACTCTAGAAAAATTTACTCATAAATAAAGGAGTATTTAATGTCAGATAAAACTTATTATTAATTGGCTCAGAAAGTTATATTTGTAAAAGATTCTAGAACGATATATGACTCAATATAATGTTGTTGTGGGGATTGATTTTCCCAAAACATCTGAGAATTTGGAACATTACTATCCATTGATTTTCATAATGATTCATTTGAAAAATTGAATCTTTTTAAAAGCTAAACTTAAGCTTTTTCATTGTTTTGCATCAGATATTAATTTTCATATGAATGATGTTTTTGTAACACTTAAAGATTGATGCGAGCATTTGATACCAATGTTAAAGCAGCTCTATTCTTAATGAAAGCTGTTTTATGATTATTTATCAGAAAAGTTGTTATTGTTTTTATTGCTCACAAAATGGAGTGATTGCACAGTCAACGAGTAGATTATGGACCTCTAAGAGTGCCTTTAATCTACTTTGGCTAAAAATTTATCGTAGACTATGCTTTGTATAGATGATAAAGATATTAGAGCCAATACTATCGCTATCATATGTATCTGATGCTCATAAGTGATTTATTAGACTTTATTTCGACAGCGTCTGCGAACCAGAATTCCTTATCGAAGATTTGTTGATTTAGAAGATGTTAGTTATTCCATCCGATTTTTATTAAGATCAGAGTAAGCCAATTAGAGGACAAAATCATGTTTTAGATTACACATACCACTGTATAGAAAAGAGATATTGTTAACCAAATAGGTGAAGTCAATTCTCGTAACAACAGTGCTAAATCATTTTGTACTAACCTCCTGGGAAAGTTGGACAGAAAATCCAATCGATTGGGAGAGTACGATTTTAATATTATTATTTATAGCAGCTAAAAATCTTGAGTTGCTTTGATAATAGGGAGTGATTCATTTCAAACAGATATGAGAAACGATACAGGTCAACAGCTTTTTAATCGTCATTGATATTCCGAAGGACTTATCAACCCAGGAGCCTCGTGCAAGAGGGTACAATTTATTGCAAAATACACAGAGTCATCCAGCATTGTCAACATCAAGATGAAGCCATCTTCTTTACATCTTGAAGGAGAGGGATTGTTGGCAACGGAAACTGCAAATTGGCAAATTTATCATGTAATTACAGCCATATCCTGAGGATAGTGACAAGTTCTCACAACAGCATCTTCAAAGAAACCGCTTGAAAAGAGTATCTTGACAGCAAAGAATTGATAAGTTGACATTTGCTGAATGCAGGCAGAATTTTTGTATTGATGTTTTGCAAAAGTGGCTTTTGAACATGGCTATCAGCTGAGTTAATTGGTGATGCGATTACGACATTTGATAACGACTATCTTCGTAGAACAGATTTTATCTTTCTACAAAGAATTTATATGGGATAACTCGATTTTGCCCTCAAGTCAAAATACAGAAGATATTTTGAATTCACCGAATTAATGAAGGTTACTAGGTTTGATTTATTCTTTGTCATTAATGTATCAAATTTGAAGTTGAAATCATGTTCAACTTGTTTTTACGTACAGTACTTTCTGTTCTAAGGGCAACTTAATAGAATATTAGATTAACTATCTCATATCTAAATTTTAGGATGAAAATTTCGCTGAAATAACAGGATTATATCAATCAATCATGAAAGTTAGGTGAATGAGAAAATGCAAAAAGTATATGCAAAACGATTGTCTCTTGTCGCTGTGGGAGTTAAAAATAAGAAAATATGAAAGCGCCATATATAAAAATTGTTTTGATTGGAAATTTAGTGAAAGAGATATCATAGAAAAAGAAGAAATTTTGGAGGATCTCACGACACATATTAAATTGATTATTCTGCAGTATTAGAAGTTCCTTGCTTCACATGAATTGATTATATCTAAATGCAAGTAAAGTGATGAGGCTTTGCGTAAAGGAACTGACCGGTGCTGAAATGACGGGCTGAATTTACCTCAGAACTGATGATAAGAAGAATTTGTTTGCATTAAAAAGGCTGCATGATCAAATCTGAGTAGTGATGTTTTTGCTGTTATTTGCATTATGGTTCTATCTGAAAGTACGCGCAGCGATTGATTTCTTGAAACTGGTTCTTTTGTCAATCTTGAAAAGAAGGAAGAACGCAAAGCACCGCAAATTCTTTACGCCGAAAATCTGATTTCCTCAAATTACCTTGTGGATCTTGTTGATTTGTGCGGGCTGATAAGGATTTTTCGGTTAATGTTATCGAATCAGGGAACAACTACTGAACCCGCCTAGCTTTTCGCGTTTTCGAGATCTTCTAGCTAAAGCGCGCATGGTCGAAGAAGTTAACCAACGTATTTATGCGACAACTGATCGCTAAAGGAGCCGCCGCAGAAGCGGATGCCAATGGTTGGGAAACTTTTGTCGTTCCAGATAGTGTTGTGACGTTTTACGATTTTAACAGCTGTTGGTTTTGACGCCAATTGCAGCCCAGAGCAGATCCGATCAGTTGATGGCTGGGGCAGAAGCAGCCTGTCAAGACTATTCGGTCTGCTGAATTATCAGAAAAATGAAGCTATCATGCGGCTATTCGTATATTCCTTTACCGTAAAGGTTATGTGACAGAAGTTTTCGCTTAACTATGAACCATCCCTTCACTACTTTAGTGAATGGTGGAAACAATTAGCCGGTGAATCAGAAGGTGAAGACCAAAGAGGTATTTACCCAACATCAGCTAACTTTTCAACAGATTTGCATTCTCTTTGACAATTTATCCAAGAGGCAATCGCAATTTATTTGAAACGGTTATCCAAAGTTGAAAAAGCACGCAAGAAGATCCTTGTCCAGAAGCAGCAGAAGATCTTGACGTATCTCTGCCTATCTTCAGGCAAAAGATGTTGATTTTTGTTATATAAGAAGGCTACCTGATGGCGTACTGTTAGCTTCTATACAGATGATGTCCCGACCACCTCTTTGACTATTCCCGAGCAGGATGAATTCTTGCTACTAGGTTATGTGATCTACTTCTTCGAATTGGCTATTGGACTCTGGGTTACCCAAATGAAAGTTAACCCATTTGACCAACCGGTGTTGGAAGCTCGTTAAGAAAAATATGCGTGCTCTTCCTATGGCAAACCAGGATTCGAAGAACTTGCGCTGAGTTAAACGCACGTCTTTAGTTTAATGATAAAATATAATAAAAGCCAAGCTGTTGTCTTGGCTTTTATACTTTGCCAATTAGGTATGCTAAATTTTTAATAGCCCAAAAAGTAGTGCGTCTTTTAATTATTTTAGTTGTGAGCGCTTTTATAATAGTTATAACAAATAAAAAGAAAGTACAAGGAGTGTAAGAAATGACTGATTGGTTAAATATTGTTGGCAAAAATGCACTGGGCCAGGAGCTTCCCAGGCATCGGAAAAGCTATTGTGGATGAATTACTGAGCTGAAGCGTGCAAAAGCCGCTAATTTTTGATCTCACGGATAATGGAGAAGCATGAAAAATCTCTCTTGTTCCAGAAAGTGGCTGACATCCCGTGAGCAAGCAGAAGCTTCTAAGTTGCAGCTGTTGTTGAACATTTTCGAACAGTTGATGCTGCTGGCACAATGCAGGCATCAATATTCCACGCCCTCGTTGATCCCAGGATCTCATACATGGGCAATACGAGCTTGATGATGCAACTTTTGAAAAGATTTACTTCGGCGATTGAATCAGAAAGGCCTTATCTGGTTAGCTCAAGCTGGGTAGGGCGCCTTTAATGGCAAAGAAAGCGAGTATACTGGCGGTATCGTCAGGCTGGTTTAGAAGGTTCCGAAGCGACAAAGCGCCGGTGAACCACAGGTTGCTCGGTATAGTTATACACGATCATGAGTGTAAAGTTAGCACTGGGCAACACGTGGTGTTTCGAGTTGGCGGTATTGCTCCGGGAATCATGGAAGCCAGCCAGGGTCTCGCGGACGCCTCGCTTATGAAGAGGCACTCGCTACCACGAGGAAAGACAGCTGAGTGAAATTTGCAGGTTACGCATCAACAACGACAACACCACTGGATCGCAGTGGGAAATTAAGGAAGTTGCAGATTTGGCAGCTATTACATTTTCGGACCGTTCAAGTTATATCACAGGTACTCACAACCAATGTCAGCCGGAGGCAAACGCGCGGTTAAATCAATACAGAGTGCAGTGGCATTAGTTAATCGCTGGTATCATATTTGGAAATATTAGCTGCTCGCATCGTAAGTGTGCTCTCGAAATCCAGCAGTGAAAGAACTTAGTGTCAGCATGAAAACGTTATGCTGACAAGTATAGAGCACTTACGCTATTTCGTGATGATGATATCTCAACCAGACAAGAAGTATAATCTTTTGCTGTTAGACGTCTATGATTATGCTAGATTGGAAACAATTTATGGAAGTTTGAGCAAAGAGAGTGATTTTAATTCTTCGAAATAAGCGAGCTTCTATCCCACTAAACGTTTGATCCAAGCCACATCTCCCTTTACTTTATTGATGACGGCTGGAGGGAAATCGAGAGGTTAGTCGAACGACCATTAGTAAGTGATTTGAGCATGTTGTTGATTTCTAGCAGTAGAATATCAATTGTGCATATTCGGCAAAACCTAATCGTGGTTTCTGAAATTCATTGGTACGAATTAAATCTACGGCTCTTTTATATTCATCATGTCTATTCTTATTTTGATTCAGCTACCTTAAAGAAAGAGACGCATGATTTTAGAAGAACTATACTGCCTTTTAAAATCTTAGAAAAACGCAGGAGTTACTGACTAAAAGCCACTTTCGATGACACAGTTTGCTCGCATCTTCAACGGAAAACTTTTGCTTACCCTATTGACTATTATGTTAACGGACCAGCTCAGTCAGCTATTATGGAGCAATTGCTTTATCATATTGAAGTGACTTATCAGATATCGCTCAGTCAGTATGAACAAGATTTCTGAGTTTTCTCCTTCAATACACAATATACTGACGCATTGACCTATCAATTGACTGATGTGCAGAGTTTGCAGAAGCTTTATCAAGCTTTGTAAAGAAGGTCAAGGATACACCTTTGGTTAACTTTTTGATGAGCAGCGTTTATTTGCTGAAATTCAAACACATTTAAAAATTTCTTATCAATCGACTTATCTTCATGTTCAGGCTAATGATATTTTATAGAGAAATTCAAAATCAGTATCCTTGGCCTTTGAAATGGCAAAAGTCGCTGGTGATGATTTGAAAATCACTTTTGGCTGTCAGCCGAATTGTCTGAAATGAGTTATTTAGCCCTTTTTATTTCGAAATGATTTTATATGAAAATGGAGCTATCAAAACAAAAACGCTGAGTTGCCGTTGTTTGCACAACGGGACGCGGAACAGCACATATGATAAAGCGTCAATTAAAACGCGTACTCTCAGCCATGATATCGAAATCACTCAATATTCAGAAGAAAACTTTAATCCTGACACTAATGATAATCACTTTTGTTGTACAACCATATCCTTTTCGAAATTAGGACAGATCATTCGCCAGTTATTCAAATTAGAAATCTTTTGATGATCAGTGGCTGCGTGAGGAATGGCAACGCGTTAATCATTATCATAGAAAAATCAAAAACAATCATTTTTGACCTTTTTCGAGATTATTGCCAAAGCTGCTAGCTATCAAGATTATTTAGTGAATATGACACAGTCACTAGAAGCATTAGGGCTAGTGGATGATCATTTTTGAAAAACGTATTTTAGATAGAGAAAAGACAATCTACTATATTTGGCAATGGTATTGCTTTTCACATACTATTAATCAAACATTAGAAAAAGATCGTTTTAATGGTAGGGGTTCTGAGGAGCCCCACCATACGAGATCGCGAAAGTGTTGATCTCTCATCTTTTAGTAGCTATTCCCAATAAAATTGCAACACAAACAGAGGCAGAACTTTTTAGAATTGTATGATGATATTTTCGAATTGCTAGCGATAAAGAGCTCAAAGAAGCTTTTAGAAAGAGTGAGAAACACAAAGCAGACTTTATTACATTTTACCAGAGAAAAAGGAGTATTCTGATGAATTTTATGATTATTTTTGGTCTCTTTTGCTTTTAGCAGCCTATGCAGTTCAAATCATATTAGGCTTAAAGCAAATAAAACATTTTAATAGCATTTATAGGCAATTAAGGCGTCTAGGACGTGTGGCTATTGGACGTCGATCTGGTAAGTCAGAGCTAGGACTCATCGTTATGTTTGCTATTGATAAAGATGGTAAGGTTTTGCTTGCTAAAAAGATGCGGGTAGTACCATGGCTGCTCGTTTTTAAAAGATATGTCAGATTATATTGGACAGGACATCCATTATTTTGACAGCTATAATCCCTCATTCGTAAGGAAAAATAAGTTACTGCGCATTGCTATTGAAGATGCGAGAGCTGTTTTTCTAAAAACAGAGGCAGGTATTTATAAAGAGTTTCCCAAACAGACGCCATTACTTGATATTAGGTTACAGACTCAAATTTTATTATCACGTTTTAAGTTAAAAACGTCATGAAACCAAAATTTGAACAAAGAAATGAGTTAGAGTGAAGAATTAACCTTAGACTAAATTTTCTTTTTGCTTTAATACAGATAAAGGAGGTTATTATGTCTTATATTACAAAATTTGCTGAAGGGTTCATGAAACTTTTCCAAGCTGAAGTGACAATTTTGTAGGTTGATGACCAGTATTGTTCCAGTAGTTCTGATGCTCTTAGTTGCAATGAATGCACTGATTGCTCTGCTTGGAGAAGAAAAAGTGTCAAATTAGCCCGAATATCTCATAAAATCCGCTTAGTCGCTATATGATTCTGCCTTTATCTCTGCCTTTTATGCTTTTGGAATCCAATGGCGATTAGTATGGGACGCTTATGCCGGAGTATTACAGCCAGCTATATCGCTTCTCAAATGCAGTTTTGTCACACTTCAAACGGTGTCTTTCACACATCAATCCTGGTGAGTTGTTTTGTATGGATGGGGATTGCATCAGGGATAAAAACACTTGGTTTAAGTCAGATGGATCTAGCTTTGGTCGTTATCTGACTAGTAGGCTTTTTAATGAATTTTGTTTTTGGCTGGGTGACTGATTTCACAACCGCTCAGGTATGCAAACAACAAGGAATTACATTGAGCAAAACCCTTGATTAAGAGTACTTGCAAACAGTAATAAGCGTGATATAAACATAAAAGTATCGTTGCTTATTTCATTTTGCAGGCTAGATTAAAGGAGAAAAATCATGGCTTACAGAAACATTAAATTGTAAAAAGGAAATGGTGGGTTTGGTGTCCCTTTGATTATTGCACCAACTGATGAAAAGCATAAATTTTATCTATATCACAGGTGGTGGTGAAAACCTGAAATTGTTGATAAAATTGTTGACATTAACAGGAATGGAAGCTGTTAATGGCTAAAACCTCTATTCGGATGAAGAAATCGCTCTGGCTATTGTTGACTGTGGTGGTACCACGTTGTGGTATTTATCCTAAAAGGGATTCCTACGATTAATATTGTTGCAACTGGTAAGAGCGGACCTTTCGCCCAATACATTACTGAAGATATTTATGTTTGGCACGCTGGTATGGAGCAGATTACCCTCAACTGAGGAACCAGCAGGCAGCATTGAAACGAAAGTGAGTACAGAGCTGAGGACTGCACCAATCTCAAACAGGCACCCATGACACCACAGTATCACTGAGCAACAGCGACTGCAGAGTGCTGCTGCCTCACTGGTGTTGCTGGTAAAGTGGTTGCTGCTTTTAATCACAGTAGCGCAGTGATGCTATTCAAACATTATTACAATGCCATCCTTCCTTTTAGTGGCTTTTCGTATCACTTGGATTGGTTTTATCTCAAGGCTCAGGTGTGGGTAAAATGGTTAGCCAACTCGCTGGGTGCCAAGGCTGGCTGGTAATATTTGGGGACCTATCCTAACTCGGATTCATTTGTTCACTACCATTCTTATCACCTCTCTTTCTGGACCTGGAAGCAGCGAGTCACACAAATTATTGGCACCTTGATTGGGGTTGAAATTGCAGGAACTATCCCGCCGCAAATGGCTCTCCTAGCCTTTTGCTATTAATCACGCAAAATGACACGATTTATCCTCGTGGCGCTTTTGGTTTGTTCAGTCGACCGCTGGAAACAGTCGAAGTTTGAGAAGCTGAGGTTCCATCTGTTCTCACTCATGCGTCTCCTAAATGAGGTACCACGTCGCCGTAGCATGGATTGCAGCATTGGACCTCATCAATAAAACGTAAACTTAATTGTTTGCTAGAAAAAGGGGAATAAAATGACTGTACTTTTAAAGCAAAAGTGCTGGCTGTTGATCAGAAGCTCCTCAGGCATGATTAAAGATGCCAATATGCTTTATTCTCTTTGGAGTAAGAGGCTCCTCAAGATTCCGCAGCAGATTATTGCTATAAACTGATAATAAAAATCTAAGTGGGCATATTAAAAGGGCGGCATCTTGTTGTTAATGGCAATGACTGTCAAATTACAGCTAAGTTGGCAGTGTTGTTGAAAAGAATTTAACAGGACCTGGGCCTATACTCACTATCTCATTGGATGGTTTCTAAAGGAGTGCTATTATCACTGGGACACTCTACATACAAGCAGAATTCTGTCTCAGGCCTGGAAGCAGGTTCCCTCTTATTCAACAAATGATTAGAAGTAGTCACGGGATGCAATTTAATCGTTACACACCGTTAGCACTCGTAGAACATCTGTTTTCATAAGAATATCTCTTTAACTGAGACAACGTTCATATTAAAATTCCTATTATACTCGTGATCCAGGCGCTATTACAACCCAAACGCAGAATTCACAGCAGCAAACAGCAACGGCCATTCATACTAAAATGCAGACTGATGTAGCTATTGTCGGGCGGCATAGATTATGTCTCCTTATTATAATCGCATGGAAAATCCTGTCGTCATAGCTACCCATCATTTCAATCTCTTATCGCAGGAAACATCGCACAAGCTAAGAGCCGCGGCAAAAGTTCTTGGAGCCAGTTATAAAAAGTTGAGCAGATAACGCACCTTAGGTTGGCGCACCACGCTGTGCACTGTTAGTCCCACTAATTGCCGTTTTACTTTTACTGAAAACGATGGGTAGAGATCTACTATTGGAAAAAGCGACTTAATACACTAAAGAGATTATCGCGATGGATTGAAAGAGTTTACTAACTCAAATGGTCCTCAGGGACGTGCACATCGTGTTTTTGACCTCGAACAGAGTGTCTTTTCTTTTCTTTCCTCTAGCCAAACCACAATTTTGCTATAAATACTCAATTAACGACTTTTGACTGAGAATAAAAAGATAAGTGACTGCAACAAAAATGTTCGGTGCGCGAGAAATCATTGCTTTAAATGGGCAATGCTGAAAAGAAGACTAATGTCAAGCGACTGAAGGAGCCTTGGCTGCGGCTCCTCTGAAAAATGTCGTCGGCTTGGCAACGTTCTTTTCGGTGATTGAAGGACATTGAACCGCCATTTTGGCTAATTTAACGAGAAAATAAAGACTATGTGTAGAGCTATGGATGGGCCGCAATCAGCAGTGCTCGCTACAGATAAACGCACATCACACTGTATTGAGCTGGGTGCCACATTCGTGATCAGCGACCACTGAAGATAATGTTGCGCAGCGATGAAGCCATTATCAATGCGGTGCTGAAATTGGTGAAGGAAACCATGATTGATATGGAGCTATTCTTGGTGGGCCGCGCAACTCGTTGGTGCGAACAGTCACATCGCGCAGGTGCAGTACTAAGTCGAGCAGCCGAGCCCGCTTCTGCAAGATCCTGCCGTATTGGAGACAATGTTCGTTGAAAAGCCAATGGTTACGCTGGAAGGGGCAGCGGGCGGGAGCGGTTCGGTCGTTGCAGCAGAGCTATTGTAACCTCAAGACGTCCCTGACAATGTCGTGGGTAGCTGAGGCCTGCGCGCGTTATCAAAGAAATTGATGACGCAGCAAAAGACTGCTTTAGAAGATGCTCTTCGTAACCCTGGCAGTGCGTTAAGATAAATCTTGATGCAGCCATCGCTCGCTCGCGAGGATCAATCCATGTTGACGGCTGAGGAAACGTGGTCAACTAAGACTAGTGCGCTATTTACTCTGCAGACTGTGATGTGTTTTTGGACTGTTGCCTAAGATCAGTTATGCCTCAGTACTGGTCTCTTAGTTTCAAAGCCAAAGATTCTGACCATACTGTTTAGCAACTATGCTGCGATTAGCGATTATAAACAATATGTCACACCACAGCGTCACACACATCAAAATATCTGATTATCTGCGCTTGGAGTAAGACCTGCTATCGAGACTGAAGATAAACCTATTTTTAACAAAATTAAGCTCTGCAAATTTTAATTTTTCTTATTGCAGCCACGAGCTTAAACGATTTTCACAGATGATAAAGAGTGCCCCAAACAATAAAGTTTTAGGTATCAAGATTTGAGACCCAACTCAAATCTCAATCGACTAACGGCTAGGATTGTGGCAAAAGATGAGTCCCAGAATCTAATGATTCCAGCGTCGTACTCCCTATTTTGCCCAGTCCAGCTTGGGTTCTTTGTATCTGGTTTATATGAATTAATAAAAGAAGCAAAGTCATTTCAGGTTGGGACATAAAGAAACGAAAGTTCTCTATCGCTACCGTCCTACCACCTGCAAGGAAAGTCCGTTTAAAAGAAGACTTTTCACTTAAGCTTTTGCAAGGAAAACTCAAATGACTTAGATTTAATCAAAATTCGTCGGATTTGCACTCAAATCCTAGAGATTGGTCTTGAATGCTGTCTCTTTGGAACGTATTGCTGAAATCACCAATGGTAAAGACTTTGTTGATTAGAGGATCGGCGTACAGGGATTTTAGTCTTTAAAAGGTTCCCGTCCCAAAACAATCGAGGGCGTACCGATATTGATGCGCTTCCTGTCGTTGAAGAAACAGTTTCATTAAGAAGTCAGCATGAAGGGCGCGTCGTTTTCATGATATGCATATGACGTCGGCTTACCGTGATGCAATGGAAAAAAGGTTCAAAATACCGACTTTTCTTTTCGAACAGTGAAGAAACAATAGGTGGTGGCGCTCTGGAAGGTAAGGAAGATGGCGCCTTGGTAATTTGGCAGCCTGATGAATTGGTGGTCGTATGTCCGCCCAGATTTGTGTGTTGGTGATATTGTAAACGGCCATCACCTTATTTCACGGACTTAGAGTTTTCACCGTTGCGGCAAGGTCACGCGCCGCCTTCAACAAGTAATGATGCCCGCAGCTGCTTCTTACTTTATTGGGCGTTCAAACGATTAGCCGTCAAATGTTGATCCCATTGAGGGCGTAGCCGGACTCGGGTTCGGCGTGTTGGGACAACCAATAGCGTTATTGCTGAAACAGCTACCTTACATGAACCATCCGAACCCACCCAGACATGAGTCTTTGATCTCGTTATGCAGAAATGGCTCGAGGAATTGCAATTTCTTTTTACTGTAGTGATGTTACACTAAAACAAGGTGGCTATTTAAGAAGTTGAAAGGATTTCCGAATTACAAACAATTGATGACGACGAAAACGCCAATAATTTGATAGACGTCACCAGGCGCATGAATCGTAGTACTCGGCCATCTGCCCATGAAATCCCCGCAGCGTGTTCTGCTGGAATTGACATACCTTATGCAATTTCATCATCCAGGTGATGAGTCCAAGGAAGAAGTTTTCTGCTGTTTGCAGTTATACATACAGGCTCTTAAGACTAGAATGACTAAAAAACCTTGCAGACTTCTAAATCTGCAAGGTTTTTAATAGGGTAAACCAATTTGAATGCCCAGATTTCATAGTGTGTTAAAATAGGAAAAGCGATTCCCCAACCACTTGAGGAAGTGTTGGTTTTAGGATGACTAAAGTATATATGAGAAACCAAAGAAACCTGTACTGAGTTATTTATTTTATTAGAATAAGAAACTTTATAAGTTTTTGTTGTTTTATATTTTTGGCTACTTATTTCTTAAAATTCTTTTTGTAAGCGAAGTAGGAAAAAATCTTAACGTTGGCGGATAGTAACATGATGAAAAGAACTATCGTACTCAAGTCATTGAAGATTTGAAAAAAATAAGAGTAAAAGCCAAAAAGTGCTCAGTGATGAGCAACTTGGAAGAACTTATTCATTAGAGGCTATCAAAGCACATACATGCAACTTATTTAGCTTTTTCCTTTTGAACTTGACATATCCTTGCTGATTGAGCCCAAAGAGATAATAAAGAGAAGTTGTTCCCAAAAACCTATCCTCAAGGAAATACTTTGTTGTTTCAGAGTGAAGTAGATTTACAAATTACTAACGAAATTATGAACCAAGAAGTGAGGAGGCTCTTGAAAATCAGTCATTATCCTATCTATGTTCCAATGGCTTTTACAAATATGCTACTGAAGCCAAAAGGGATATTAAGGACTAATGCCTGCAGATTGTGGGTGATGTATTTACACAATTCTATTTTTCAACAGTCTACCTTTTGAGTCACTTTTGATATCCAGTAAAGAGAAGTACGGTGGACTTTTGAAAATATCCAGAACTTCTTTTTAGTCCTGCTAACGACTCCTTGTTTTTTGACGATGCAAGTTATTACTGAGGGACAAGCAAATACCACCTTTAGCTGTTTGAATTAGTGGGATGGGCGGTGATTTGCTGTTCATAATCCTAATCTGGGCTTTGGCGTTTGATCATTCGGATTTTTATTCATATCGGTTGGGAACATTTCGCTATTTGTACGTATAATTTTATTTGTCGGTCAATTGGTAGAAAAGATTTGGGGCTGTAAGGATTTCGCCCCAAAATTTTGTCAGGAATTATGGGAAATATTTTGCTGCCTTTATTTGACTTTAAATGTAGCTGCAGCAGGTGCTTCAACTTTGTTTGGGCTTTTATGGCGATTGTTGTTCAGTTATTTTGGAGAACCTATATTTAAAATAGTTGGGACGCAGCCACGTTTAATTGTGGTTAATCTTATTTTTTAATCTTTTATGCCTGATATTAGTGGCATTGCAGAATTCAGGAGGATGGTTGTGGATCGGCTCTGCTTTTTGGCATTGCCTAGTTTTGTTGAAGAAAACTTTTTCTCTCTTAGGGCAACGCTTATCATTTAATTTTTGTATTTAGGCCTTGCTTGGAATCCTTTATCTAGCCTTTAATAAATAATTGTCATAATAAAAAACCGGTTTAATCCGAGTCTCTGTTGCGTCACGATTTTTTATTCACTTACCAAGTTCAATAAGCTTTTAAACTTTCACCAGGATGCTTGCTATGTTCAATTGAAGTCTTCATGTTCAACGACCAATACAACATCATAACGTTTTCTCAATTACGTGCAAAAACACGTTGTGTTTTATTAAGAGAACACGGCATCTGCTAATTGAACTTCGTTGTTAAAGCACCGGGTTCTTGTGCCCAAGAACTGTAAAAATTTCCGGCGTCAATAAGTAATGACCAATGATAGCTGGGGATTACAGGGCGCTTCTTTAGAGCAGGCTAACAAAAGTATCGACACTGTGGTAAAGGCCACTAACCTTCTCCTTGAGGAGCAAATTACACCGTAGGCAGAAACATCTCATGGGGAAATCACAGACTGCACCGTTGAGGTATGTGTTTCTCTACAATGCCCGTAACAGTTGACGTGGTTAAAGTGATACTATCATCTGTAATATCCAACAAATACCGAGCATAACAACGAAAGGTTCATTACCTACAAAGGCTTTAGGCCTGAAGAACAGCATCACCTAACCTGCGCGGAAGGCTTTGACGGATAAAATAGATTGATTGCGTGGCATTGGCCAATGAGTCGGCAATCTGTTTTTCCTTTTGTTCAAGATCACCAAGTTCCCAAAATTTGAATCAAATGATTCAATAGAACGTCGATTTACCTAAATTCACTAGGATACCAACACTACTTCCAAAGCTTCTTCAATGATAAACTGAATGGTTGGTTTATCAATTGGTAGCATTTTACAGAGCCTTGGTAGCAGAAGGGAATGTTCCTAAACCAGCGTGGTGGATGACAGTTTTCTGACTTTACTTGGCATAATATTTATCTCCATTCATTTCCGCCTAAACCTCTGACATCATAGCTAATAGCTTGCTATTTTGCCTAAATTGACTGATAAATAAAAAATTGCATATAGACGTTGAGTTCTCGAAAGTTCAGGCGACTCGTCAGGAAATCTTCAACTATCTCATTTCTTTCAATGTCTTCCAATTTTCTCCGCGTCCTAGAGAATCGGTCGCCAATTACGTGAATAGATAGTTCAGTAAGCAATCAAATCTCCAACACCAGACAGACCGCCGCAAGTGAGCGGATCAGTTCGTGCCTGACGCCCAACGTAATTGGCCAGACCGCGTGCGTGATAACATTGCTGAATATTATCACCATACCTCACCCATGGAGCCCTGCCTGTTGCGCAATGATATATTTTCTAGGCACTAGCAGTTTCACACCAATAACATCGGATTGAAAGTCGAAAAACAGTTATATAAAGAGCTTTTTGAACGTATTTGCGGCTTCTAAATCTTAGATGCTGTAATAAGGGTAATATCGTGCACGATGGTTTCCCCAGCATGGTCTGGAAAACAAACTAGTGTCAGTTTAACATGATTTGGAATTCTCTTCAAGAATGACAGATAAGTGCTCAGAGTGCCTGTCTCCAAGCCTTTAGAAGTATAACAAATGTATTTTGTGGATTGAATTTGTGAAACTGTCACCATCAGCAAGCAGTTACTGGCTTGAACAATAAAAAAGATGGCATCAATATCCTATAACTTAAATCGTGGATAAGCTTTGATTTTTTCATCTAGAACCACATCCTTAAAAGAATGCCTTGTTAGTATGATGTCTACTAATTTTACCGGTTGTCTGTAAATATTTCCGTAGATACAATTTCCGACCATTGTCGCTAAGAATTTGGGAGGTATATCTTCTAAGATCCACGGTAATTTTTGTCTGATCATTTGTTTCCCATATCATGTGTTGTTTGACACTTATAATTCATTTGTCTGAAATTAGCCAACGACGTTTTATTTGAACAAACTACTTGCCTTTGCCGCAAAAATCCATTGAAACAGCACTTTAACTATAAAGACGAAAATTAACTTTGCTTTATTTATAATAATTTATATGCGAAAGAAATTAAAACGCTTTGAATCTTGTTCACAGCGCGGCGATAAGGTATAATAACTGTCCAGAAAGATTTTTTGGGATAAATTTAAATGAGAAGAAGCAAGCATGAAAATACTTGTAGTTTTGAAATTGCACTACTGACTATACTGATGAAAAATTCTCGCCAAAGCGAAACAGCCTGCAGCTGGCGTGATCTGAAAGCAGCAGAGCGATTTATACCCCTGCGGGAGCAATTGTTCGTCCCACAGGTGCCGCTTATATGCAGGTTGCGAAGTTCTCATTTTTGATCGTTCGTCCAATCCTCGTAAAAAATTGTATTGATTAATCTAGTTGAAGGCGACGGCGATTATTGCAATAACCTCTATACTGAAGGTCATATTTTGCCTGATGAAAATAAGACAGACCAAACAGTTGTGCTTGAAGTTGAGAACGTGGTTCAACAGTTTTTGCGCCTTTCTGTTAATAGATGGGTGAAGCAAAGTTGACTGTTAATGTATATGGTTTTTGGACTCCAACTGATATGGGGGAAGAAAGCTGCAGCAGATTATTTATTAGTTATAGATATGCAGTCAGACTACGCTGCTGCTGGCGAGCTTATGATAGTGAAGCGCTGACTGCGGCTGTTAATGACAAAACTATGCCATTCGTAACGTGGACGAAAGTAGTTAATCGTTTTTTCTGGAAATTAACAAGGAAACGAAGAATTTGCAACTGGCCTTTGAGAGGTCTGAAAGTCTTGAAAAGCGTCAAGCACCGTTTACGGAAGTTCAAAAATCAACAAGATTTTTGAGGAAAGCGGCAGAGTCAGAATTTATTGAGTTGTTGATGGCAATGTACAGGCCAATGCTCACCTGGCAGCAGCACAGGCGCGCTTAATAAGTCCGTTGATTATCCCATTCAGCATTAATAAGGGAAAATTAAAAGACATCAAAAATAAATGGTATCATGGAATAGTAATGAAAGGAGAATTACCATAGCCAAGAAAACAACTTTTGTTCGTCAAGAGTGCGGCCTAATCGCCCAAGCATCTGGGACGCGTCCTTAACTGCTCGTCCTGGTCTCTTTGTTGAAGAGATCAGTTATGGTTAAAAAAATGCCCGCGTTCACTGACAGGTGAGAAGACACGGGCCAGTCGGGTTAAACTAAATACCCAGCCAAGCCACCAGAGTCGGCAGACCAATAAGTGGAAGCACCAATCGTGTTTAAGGTGAAAGTAAAATTGTGTCCACTTATCGGCGTATGATCCTGGCATCGGAATGACTCACTTTTGCAAAGTTTCAACACAATTAGCTAACAAAGGTTTTTGTGTTTCTGTGAAGAAATCAGCGAGCAGATCATTGCAAAGGAGCGTCAGATATTGACAATGAGTTTTATTCTATGCTGAAACCATTATGCAAAGTATTCGTGTTGAGAATTGAAAATCCAGTCTGATTTTTAATTATTGATTCTATTCAAACAGTGATGAGTCCTGAAATTTGGTGTTCATGTCTCTGTTTCTCAGGTGCGGAAGTGACAGCAGAATTAATGCACTAGTTGGAAACCAATAACATTGCGACTTTATTGTTGGACATAGATCAAAGAAGGAACTTTAGCTGATCTGCAATGTTAGAACACATGGTGACACTGTGCTCTACTTTAAGTTAAGTATGGGCAGACACTTTTCAAATCTTATGAGCCGTTAAAATCGCTTTGGTCTTCTATTTAATGAGATTTGTATTTTTGAAATGAGGTTTACGGTTTGGTTGAGGTTTTGAACTTGTTTTGCTTTTAGAAGAGCGTCTAGATGGCTACAGGTCTAGCCATTGTTGTTACTAAGAAGAACAGACCATTTGAAGGAAGCAAGCCCTAGTACTAATTCAACTGTTTTGCATGCTAAACGGACAAATAACAGGACTGGACTTTAACGTTAGTTTGATTATGGTTATGGTTTCGAGAAGGTTGCGATTTATTGCAAACAGATGCCGCATTCCAACTGAAGCTGGTGAGGTGTGCGCTTAGATGAGCCTGCTATTGATTTAGCGGTTGCGTAGCCATTGCTTCCAGTTATAAGGAAAAAGCCAACCAACCCCTGGGCACGCGCAGGCACAGGAAATTAATGGAGGTGTGAAATTGTCGTGTTAATCGTATCGAACAACGTCTCAATGGAAGTTTAGTAAGTCGATGATTAAGATTTTGCACTCAAAAATTCCCTGTTGTGTTTAACGATTCCACAAGGTATTCAGGTAATTGAGGTGTGGCAACTGTTAGTGAAGTTCAAAAGCAGATTAAACTTGATTTTAAATTTTGATCATGACAAAGTCTTTGTGTACTGTATGATATAATGGCGATTAACTTAAATTTAGACCGAGGAATGGTGGTTCAGCCTTGATAATTTATAAAGGCAATCAAGTATAAGTTGATTTGCATGGAACTGCCCACTGCTACTTAAGCCAAAACGTTACATTAGACTTGTAAAGGGACTCGCTTCATACGCAGCACCCGCTTTAAGCGGCTTTTAGGAGATGCCCATATTTACGCAATGCAGGCGTACTGTGTAACATGACGTTATTGTTCTCTGCTATTTCTGAGCACAGCAGAACAAGGAAATTGTGGTTCAGTAATCACATTGACGTGAAAAGCAGACTTTTACAAATGCTGAGCTTACTGAGCAGCCAGCGGGATTTAGCCAAGACAAGTGGGAGAGATCAGGACCCTCTGTTTACAGACACAAGAGAGTGCGAGAGGATATTGGCTCTTTGAAAATCTCCTGATTCAAATAGGTTATTTCAGCTCATCGATATGTCACAGGACGAGCAGGTTACCTAACTTCTAATTAATTTGTCAATTTATAATAAATTACTTGGTTTCATGAGCAAAACTCATAACTATTATTAACTTAGACTCACTGCAATCTTGCTTGAAACTTTTTATTGAGTTGGTGAAATAGGGGAAATTTTTATAAATAAATAAAACAAAAATAATAATACATAGTACGTAGAGGTTTCTATATGCCAGATAATCGTGAACTATAAAAAAGTATTGATAGCAATATGCAGTTTCTTGGTAGAAATTACTTGAAACAGGAGAATTTGGTTATTCAACGCGGCATGGTCTGCCCACACCCAGTGTCACCTAACACGCAAAGTCATGGACGTAATCTAGACTTGGCAAGTTGCAGGAGCAATTGTCGTTCAAACGTCTGATAAGTTTTTTCATCAGGCAGGCCTAAAATGCTATGATGGTAAATTGGCCTTGGCCTTCTGTTAGGCTTTATTGCTTTAGAATTGGGAGAAAACAAGACGTCTCAATGATGAAAGTTTTCACCTGTAGAGGGTTCTGTCAATATCAAATGAAAGCCCAGAGGTTGGACGCCTCAAGGTCGTATAAGTGTCTTTTACAGACAACAGAAGGTTTGTACCTGTTTGCTAATAGTTTTGGTTCTACCAAAAAATAGAATTACAGAACTAGAAATCACAATTGACAATGCTCACAAGAAGCTGGAGTAGGACGAACTATGAGATTCATTTTGAAAATACTATGCAACTGGATCGAACTGTATGTTGTCATTATACTTGAGAACAGAAATTTATACAAAGTCTTAATCTGCAGTTTGTTGAGGTCCTACAGGGTTTCATTACCACTACTAATCGTTAATTCGAGGTCTTATGTTTATATGAATATTATGGCATCCATAAAAAAACTTCCCTTTTACTGCAGCGAAAAGCAGAACAAACGCATGTGAAGAAAAAATGTTTTAGAAAACCATTTCACAATCTGTAGTGTAAAACGCCATATTCCAAAGAAGAAAATATAGAGAACGATAAAATCGAAAATTAACTTGAAAATGCATGTAATCTGAAACAGGATGGCGTACGCGTACATCCCAAGTGAAAGGAATTTTTTCTGCCCAACTGGCAAGGATATTGGTAACAAAACGATTGAATTTTGCGGTGCCAGGTTGATACCTTTAGGGATTTCAGGATTGCGGTATTGAAAATGACAGAGAATAAATGACAAAACAAAATTCAAAAAGAAAATTCAAGTCCAATAGGGATTACATTGGAATGTACTGTTTCGAATTATCTTGCGCCATCATGGTGGCGATTTTACTATTCGTATCAGCAGGTTGACGTTATGTTGAGGATGTAGCCCGGCTTGAAATCTGCGTTGGTTGGGCATGGATTGGGATGAAAGTCCTGAAAACGTATGAAAATTATCGTCAATCGGAACGTTTAAAATTTTATAAAAAATGCACGTGACCAACTTTGGTTGAAGGAAAGCTTAGTAAATCTTATGTAACGGAAGAAGAATTAGGCTGGCAAGAACGAACAAGAAGCAGCTGGTGAACAACTCCTATATCAATGAATTTCTCGGTATGTCAGCGAGACCGAGGCCTTACATCGCAAAACGCAAGCAGCTGGTATTGGCAGCAACGGTTCGTGAAAGTCAATGAAGCTGGTATTTCATACATGGCATCGATATGGTTAAAGGGTGATAATAGATTTGAAGGTGGCACATTGGTGGTGCAACTGGGTTATCTAGAAGAAAAGACGGTTGCAACCTATAATTTTATTGCACCCGTTGTAGCGGACGATCGCGCACATGCAATTTCTCATGTTGTTCCGTGGTGATGACCATACGGCCCGCAGCACGCCAAAACAACTCATGGTTTGACAGAAGACGCTGGCTGGGAAGCGCTTGCAGCGTGCTCACATGACTCTTATCATCGGCGCTGGAACGGGAAAGAAACTCATCCAAACGTGACACCAATACCCTCACGCAGCTTTATCGAAAGATTATCGATCAGGGTATCATGAAGCTGTTTTCTCAGCACTCAATCGCTCTTCTGCGGTTTTGGAGTCCTGGTGGGGAAAACGAAAATCACGTCAAGAATTGATTGGACTCCTTGATGAAAATCGCCTTAGCAAATCAACAGCCTGCCTTTGATCAGAAAGAAATTGGACCGATGAATACGAATACATCAAAAATGCACAGATTTTGACACGATTTTTGCCTTTGGCGAAACCTTGTTACGAAATCAGCTGGTCATTTGACGTGATACAGGCACTTGGTTTGAGCTCTATCAGCCACAGATGAAAATCTATTGATGAAGGGTATGTGCCTTTAACGGATCTCTTTCTGCACAGCGAAGGGTTTCCAGAGTGTCAAAAGGAGGAGAATTCATGACTGGTGAAACAGTTCCAATTGTTCTCCAGCCTTCAAGGCAAAATTGGAAAGCCAGTGTCGGATGAAGATTTCGAAATCGGAAAATATTTTTCCGCAACAAAGCCGTTCAAAAGAAACGGGCATCAAGGGAAAAATCTTTTCATGCCAAATTGCATGTGCGTGCTCAGGTGAAAATGTCACGAGCCAGAATTACCAGACTACAGATCTCTCTTACTAGTGTAAGGATCCATTCCGCGCTTGAGAAAGATATCGCTTAGACTTAAAGAAAATAAGAGAAGATAAAGGCTAGTAATAGATTCTGCACTGCAAAAGTTCTAGACAGAAAAATCTAACTCCTTGTGTTTCAATAAGGAGTGAGCTTCGCATGAAGTAAGTTCTCATCTATGAACTTGAAAACCAAGGTATAGCCTAGAGCAGCTCAAATGAAATCTTGGGATGCGCACGACCCAGTCATGGCTGCAGTTAAACTGACTGACTCATTACGGAACAGAGATCGTCAAAAGGAAAGAACTCGTCACTATTGGGCCTCTGGAACTAGAAAGCAAGAAATCGTTGATAGAGTTCTTTCCATGAAGGCTCGTTCTACATAAACAGAGTAATCTCTAGATTTATGCTCTTCCCAAGTCATGGAACAAGTTGCCTAATTGGACACTTTAATACAAGAAAAATGGGTATACTATTTGTTGAGAAAAGCAGGGAGACCACTCCAAAATGAAGACAAGCCAAGAGAAGCGGAAACTGAAGATAACCGGATGAGCTAGAGCAACTCGAAAGAATTAGAATATCTGAGAGCAGAGAATGCTGTTTCTAAAAGCTGAGGAGAACTCGATTCGAGGGAGAAAAGAGCAAGAAGAAAAACAGGTGTCCGAGTTGATTGCTAACGAGTTTTCTTTTTAGAGCATTCTTCTAGGTGTACGCCTCGCCTCGTTCAACCTGTTATTACCACTGAGCAGCTAGATAAAAGCAATGCACATGCACACAGTTTAAAATCAAGCATACCCAGGCACAAAGAGAGCGAGCTTTATCGCACACTGACCCTTGAATTGAGAAATCGTGGCTTCTTGCAAATCATACAAAGGTTCCAACGTCTAACACTGAAAGTTCTTTGCCTGAGGCTCGTATTCGTCGCATAAGCATTCTTCCACCAAAGGAGAACTGGGCAAGAGAGCCAGACAACCTTATTCAACGCCACTGAAGCATCAAAACCACGAAAGAGTGCTACGCAGATGTCACCGTTGCATTCCAGCAAGCGGTCCAAAAGCTCTGTGTCACCAGTTTTGAGATGGTTTCACGGTGAAACAATTGCCTTATATTTCTACCTGCCGGGCAATGTCACTGAAAGCTTGATCTCGGGCGTGAGCTATTAGCCATAGAAACATTACACAAATACTATTCTTCATGGTGACGAGGCTGGCAATACCAGCATGAATTATCAATTTTGAGAGAAGACAAGGGATTTACAGCCGTCCATGCCACGTAAAAGGCAGCCACATAATGGTACATGATGGAATCTTTCTTTAATTTGAAACTCGAAATGTTTTGACGTTACGCAGCACACATGTCAGCAAGAACCAACATTAATAGATCAAGCTATTGAACTATATTGGTGTACAACATGTCAAACAATGGGTAGAAACTGGAAAAGGACTTAGTCCTGTAAGCAGTGGCTAGAACGAAATCCTACATAAATTTTTAGTCTAACTTTTGGGTCGAAGGACACTGTGCAGTTCTTATCTCAAACTTTTTCAACCTTCACTTTGGATAAAGCCAAAAGTCGAATGAGTTTAGGTAACTAACAAGTGAGGTGTACAGATATGAAAGCAAAGGAACGTCGTCAGCTATTTTAGTGCTGAAAAGACACAAGTTCCAATTTGCCGGTAATGGGCCAAGGAACTGGGAGTTAAACAGCCGATTGGCCGGTGATATTGCTTTATGAGCTGAAAATCATGATATTATGGCCACCATCGAGGCTAACTTTGATGGAGCGTCTACCATGGCAACTTGTTCAGCATGGACCTAAGAAGTTCTGGAATCAGATATCGACAAAACGGTGGTGAAACCAGATATGAAGGAATTGATTTATGTAAAGGATTACTGCCCTTTAAATATTGAGAATCAGATGAAATTGATTATCAAGATAAGTTTCTCAAAGGTAGCCATACAGTTTTGATACGGAATGTTTATACTGTCGGGAAGAAACTTTAGAAAATCATCATGTTTGAGCAGGAGGTACCATCTTAATATCAAACTAGTCCAGATGCATAAACGATCACTGAGGTGACTTTGTCTAGTTCTGTTCAACGTCATACGTACCCAGATTCAAATCTATATCGCTGTTTTGCATTTTAATCCTATGATTATGCCTGTTAGCAAGATGATTACATCCAGCCTCTACTTGCTGGTCGTTCCTATTTTTATCTGCCAGGTTTTTCTGTTCAGCTGTTACGAAGGTTGTATGTTCAGCCATAGCCAGCTCATATGCTTAACCATCTTATTTTGCAGCTATTGCTTTATCTCTCATCCAACACTCAGCCTCAAAAGAATTTAAAAATCCTTCTCTCACTGACCTACATCTATGGTCCGGGAGAATTTCGTTGTTTTACTATTTGAAACGAAGAACCACTGACATGGTGTTGATTGTTTTTAACTATCAGTCTGATCCATGAACAAGGATCATTTAGCCACGTTAAAATTTTGAAGAAACAGGAAGAATTGAAGTCCCATTATAGCAGGTCAAGGATACTTTCAGATTGCTGGGTTTTAGTAATTTCGCCTAAGATAAGAAAATACTGAAAAAAATGTTTGACGGTGAAAATCATAACAAAGCAAAACGAAGAAGTACATAGAAGATATCAAGAACAAAATGTTCCAGAGGAAAATCTCAAAACCAAACTGAGAGTGCACCAGTGTCAGGGAGCAACCTACAATAGATGAATCAACAGCTGTGCCTGTAGAGTGTTAGCTGAGGAACTGCTAACCAAATTCCTGCGCTTCCTCAACGTTCCCCATGACAGCAAGCATTGAACAATGTTATTTTGCCATTACCAATCCATATCCAACTAATCAAAGAATTATTTTCTGTTGTTTCAGTGATGATTTATTTATCAGTTTGTCTTCATCATCAACAACACCATGGGCTATTACCTTTTCTAATATCTATACCACAACAAAATAACTGAATCTGACGGAACAAATAGAATCAAAGAAAATCTGATGAAGATGACAATATGTTAATGATGATGACCAAAAGATATAGATATATATTATACGTAGAGAATGAATTAAATCAATACAAGTCTAAATTTACCACCTAAATTTTCACACCACAAAAATGATAGCTAAACGACAGAAACATGTCTTCTGGTGGAAAGTTTAACTGAAATTAGTAAAGTGTGATAACTGAGGAAAGGACTGACTTAAAGAGAATGCAATTTATTCTTCGAAGAAATAGTTTCAAGATATAAAGATCTATTTTAAAACTAGGGTGTTCGATTCGAATACAAGAGATGTTGATGCTTAATAGTTAAAGATCAAATGGTGTGAGAGATTTGAAGTCTCAAAAAGGAACTAACGGAAGCTAGAGAATCACTGCAATTACATATGGCTTAAATGTTTGAAAACCATAATCAACAGGTTAGTTTAGAATTGTCGATAACACCAGCATCAATTTAAGAAACATGGTTTAACAAGTACTAGCTTTTGATTTAAGAAACCCAAGGAAACAGAAAAAGAAACAACTAAAATACGAATTTTGAACACCAAAAGAGTAATAAGCCCATCTTTAGTTAAATTATTAGAAAAGAGTTATTTACTACAAAAGAGAAGTATTAATTATGAATCAGCTGCCACGATGTGGTTAAAAAAGGACAGGATGCTGTTTCAGATGTCGTGAAGGTGATCCGGACAACGGAGCAAAGCGCCGTTGGAGCAACGAACTTTGCGTCTCGGATGATAATCATGAAGGAATATGGTCCCGTCAAACGCGCTGAACAAAATATCCATGAAATGTTCTTTATCGTCCAGCGGATTTCAAGAAATTGAAATTGCTCATCAGACAGGAGCACCGTTATTTCGCGGCTGCAATGGGTAAAGCAACATCGCCCGTCGGAAGAACAGCACTATCCAAACAACCGTTCGGGAAGGATTAATTATGCTGCAAAGGCACGAATCCGCTGATCTATAACTTACCGATCAAAACTAATGCAAATGAATGCGCGGCGTCTCGGAAAACCAGAAGAGGTTGCATCAACGACAGCCCGCAGATAATACGATATTAGACGAAGAAGGTGTCTGTTGGTTTTGATGGACAGGAAATGTTGGTTTGATTCATCTAAAGCTGATGTTCACAAGGCGAGGTTGGCCGGTTTACTGTGTTAAAATCGTCGGTTGTATTAAACGAATCATTAAAGGTTTTGAAATGGCGGCGAAATGAGAACTTAGCGCGGAAAATTTAATGAACGTCACCATTCACGTTTTGTTCATCCAGCAACGTGCTTATTCTGCTGAGGTATGTTAAAAAGAAATTGTATATGGATCTGCACAAGCCACCAGAAAATTGCACTACGATAGTTTCATCAGATGCAGCCGTTATTTCAGTTCTGGGACACGGCACTGCAGGTAAACAAAACAACAGAAGGAAGAAGAGAATCACGGTTTGAAAAGATTCATGTTGTTAGTTTAGATGGCAGGTAACACCTTTTGCAATGTCGGAGGCAGCGGTATCTCATATTGAATTAGTGCTACTGATAATCGTTGCCGAGAGCTGACCAGAATTTTCCAATGTTCCTGATGGTATTCCTGTGAGTCACTTTCCAGGCTCAGAAAAATTTCTGAGAGACTTTGCTCTTTCTGAGAGGACTTAAATAGAGGTCTGAGACCAGGGTCCCAGATCATTGGCATAATAGAGGAAAGTTTGACGAAACTTTGCTCCCATTAGAAAAAGAGAAAGTTATGACAACAAAACACCAAGTATGCGGCGGGTATGCGAGCTGAGTTTAGCACAGTGGGTTGAGGAACTTTGGGCTTCCATTTCCTTTGATCGAAGTGTGGCAGAATTTGATCTCCAAGGGTTCAATGTACTCATGCTACGGCATGTTAGGGGAAAAGAATTATTTCTCAAGAGAGACATAACAATCAAGCAGCTTTAGAAGACATTGATAGCATATAAAGCTGGACAATTGAGTGATGTTTCCAATGAAGATATTCCTATGTAGATATGGAGAGTCGCTGACTCGTAAAATTGGTCCTGTGGCAGCGCGACTTTCACTTAGCAGCGCCTGTCTGAGGAAATGATCGCGTAGCGACAGATATGCATCTTTACTTGAGCAGCATGGATGAGGTGATTGGAGTTAGCCAATCACTGCTGTACTGGGTCTTAGCCGCATCGGCGATAAAGCAGGTTCTTATGATATGCTACTATACCCATTTACAGCGTGCTCAATGCCTTCGTTTCTTTTGCGCCCATCACTGCCCATGGCTGATGGCAACATGTTTACCGAGACAGTGAAACGTTTTATTTTAATATTAACGTTACACACTTGTCTCCGCTAGAGACAGCTGCTTTGGCAGTACGGCCTTTCCAATTAAACCCGTGATGACCGGTGGCACAGCTTATGGGTGCTGAACCTTACAGCAACTTGATCACTAGATGCAGTATCTGATCGTGATTTTATCTTTTGGGAATTTCTATCAGATCCTGCTATTGCGCATGGCCTGCGTAGCGGCGAGCCGCATGTGTGAAGCGCCAGTTGGCGCTCTCGCCGAGTACTCAATTTGTAACGCTTTCGAGATACGTTTCCACAGCTCATCCAGAATGTGCCGCAGATATCCTGACATGGCAGAGCCTCATTCGTGGAAGAGATCCGGGACGTGTTATGTACTAATCTTTTGGACTTTGACTGTTACGAAAGGCTCTGCCTTTTGTGACAGCAACAGAGATTCTTCAAGAAGATAAGGAAGGTGCGTTTGATACTGCATGAAACGATGACGAAGTTGCTCTTGACATTTTGGCGTATGCTATCTAGTAGGGATTGCTAATGACAAACATATGGCTGACCAACTCAAAAAGATTTTCTAATGCAAACAGAATTGGCACATTTATTTAGCCATTGCAAAGGCAGGCACTGCGTCAGGGCCGCTAAGCCATTTGTGGAAATTAACTCGCGAATGCGTAGAATGGTCATTATTGCAAGATAAGCTACTACCGAATGTTATCCGACCATTTCCTGACAGAGTGAGTGATGCCTGGTGAAACTGCCCGTACATCATGCATGCCGTTGAGCGACGCTCGGGTCTCTTTGATGCGAACGGTACTGAACAGGTTAAATGGCAGATTGCAGAGGCTAAAAAGCGCTTTGCATTCTGTAAAGAAATGATAAGTCGATAATGAGATTTTGGCTTTTCTCTCGTCGGTGATATAATAGTGATAATTTGAGATATTGGAGTCGTGTTTTGAAAACAGACAAAACGCGTTAGATGACAGATTTCGAGCAATTTTTACTGGAGGACGTGCGTTGCTAACGGAATCAAATTTGTTGTCTACTGGTTTGAAACGATCAAAAGTCACATATCGTTGGACTTTCCGAGTTTGGAAAAAGATTGGGAAATGCTGTCGTTGAAATGCGATTAAACGAAAATTGCGCCATGTCCTTATGGAACTTGGTTCTTATTTAGTACTCAAGATTTTGTTGTTATTGCTAGAAAAGGTGTTGAGGAACTGATTATAGCACGATGATCTGGTTCTATGTTTAACTGAAAGCTAACGTATCAGGACAGGATCTATTCGTGAAAAAGAAATAGAATTATTGGATTAAACTGTTGCACTTTTGTTTTTATCAGCTTGTGACGTAGTCAAGTTACCAGTCATTCAAGCGATGCTTGGGGAAGTTTGTTTTACTTCTTTGGAAACCATCTGCTTTTATCCATCAATGGCAGGATTGGTATCGGAATTATTCTCTTTACCTTTCTTATCAGAACCATTCTTTTACCACTGTTTAACTTGCAATTGAAATCTGGACAAAAAATGCAGGAGCTTCAGCCTGAGCTGAAAGCTTTACAGACTAAATATCCGGGTAAGACAGGGAAAGCCGTATGCGTTATTGAGGAAAAGTCAGGAACTTTAAAAACATGGTGTCAATCCTATGCCAGCCTTTTTCCTCTCTTGTTCAGATGCTCGTTCTTTGGGCTCTCTATCAAGCCCTTACTCGAGTTGAATTTTTAAAAACAGGGTCTTTTCTTTGGATGGATATTGGCAATAAAGATCCTTACTTTATCTTACCTGTCTTGGCAACTATTTTACTTTTATCTTCTTAGCTGACTAATAAGTGCCAGAACGAAAATAATCATGATGATAACGATGAACATTATCTTACCAATCTTTATCTCCCCTTATTAGCTTTAATTTGTAGTGAGGTTTGCTCTCTACTGGGTAGTCTCGATGCTTATCAGGTCTTCCAGATTCTGTTGTTAAATAATCCCTTTAAAATTATTGCAGAACGCCAGCGTCTTGAAGATGAAGCACGTGAATTGGAAGCTAAGAAAAGACGTGCTAAAAAGAAAGCACATAAAAAGAAAATACAGGAGAGACAAATCATGGTATTATTCACAGGAAAAACTGTTGAAGAAGCTATTGAAAGTGGTTTGAAACAAATGGGTATTTCTCGTATGAAGGCTCATATTAGAGTGATCTCGCGGGAGAAAAAGGGCTTTCTGGGTTTTGGCAGAAAACTAGCTCGAGTCGAAATTGAAGGAATTAATGAAAAGACAGCCCTATAAGGCTGAGTCAAGGCAGGCGCGTGGTGTACTGGATAGTATTAATACAGCAAATGTCTCTACACAAGCAGTGCGAAGATACAGGTGACTTTTAAATCATCTGTCAAAAACTATTAAAAATTAGAAAAGAAGATGATCAACCATTAGATAAAGAGATCAAGAACAAGTCTTAGAAAGCATAGATTTCTGCACAGAAATGTTAGAGCAAAGATAACTTTAACAACTAAAACATCGGCAGCCACTGCTTTCTACGACTTCAATCAAAAAGGAGAGCAAACTTTTGAGGACTGTTGCTGACCATTTGATGGGGATTGATAATGGTGCGAATATTGCTGTGGCGAGTGAAGAGAGACTCTCAATCTATCATTATTTATGAAATGGATCTGAAAACAAGCGTGAGACAAGTCATTAATCATATCAAGATCATCAATCTCAAATTGAAACGCCAGAGGCAGGACGTGTTATCGGTTATCATGCGAGGGTTTTAAAATCATTACAATTGTTAGCTACAAACCTACAGTACATTATTCAAAACATTTTTCCGTCACTTTAATGTTCATGATTATATGGACATCGGACAGAAAACACTTATTGATTTTGCACATAAAATTGCTAAACGTGTCTTAGATTCCTGGTAAGGCTTTATCAGATGGATCCCGTGAGTAATATGTGAGAGGAAGGTTATTCATAAAACAATTACAGCACTGAAGGAGTTGAAAGTTGTCTGAGGCAATGGTCCAATCGTTATGGTATGACAGTCGAAAGAATTATGCTTAAATATGAAAAAGAACTGGGATAGGCTGCTCTCAAATTCTTCTTTATAAAAATCCTTTTTGATTACAGTTGCTGCTATATTTAATTACAGGGGTTCTTATATTGCTCTCACTATTTTTGTAGTATGCCATCTGACGCCTTTGTTCCGACTTTTTATTGTAAGTAATTTTGCACCTCAAAAATAAAGGCGTTTATCACCCGCTGAGCTGATCGATCAGTGATTATGGTATCGGACAGAATATCTGTTTTTCAACTGGCAGGTTTATGTACTACCTTTAGAAATCTTTTTAATTCTATGCTGATTTTCTGACGTATCTTTTAAAAAGGCTGTCTTATTGCTCATCTTGGCTATCATTGGCTGCAGAGGTAGCGCTTATTTCCGACAGATATTGAAGGTGAACGAACAGTCAAAGGATTATTCATTTACTTTTTGCTATTTTACAATTTGGCACTTGCAATATTATTTTAATGTTACAGAAGTTCTTAAACCTAGAATACTTTTATTTTGATAGCATCTTATATCAAAATAGTTGTGAAATAGTTTGTTTGGTCATCTTTATTCTTTTACCCTTTGTTATATTTTAGCCTTTAGACGTCTTTCCTCTATTCAAGTCAACACATATCTTGTTGCTTTGTGTTAGCTGATGGATATTTGAATAGTTCAATTTCTAGATTTGTATGATTTATTCAATAAGAAAACTGTTCAGCAATATAATCATTGGTTTTCCGTCTTATTAAAACACAGACACATACAAGGAAAAATAAACTATGACACTGCCCTTTCTTTATTGTAAAATAATCTAGTATGTTTAGTAACTGATCGACATAATAGCGGCTAAGCAGAATACGAAAATCTGTGAGGAGGTATTCAAGAGTGAAACGTACTTTTCAACCAAAAGTAAAATCAGTCGTCAACGTAAACGGTTTCGTCACCGTATCAACGAAAATGATAAATCGCGTCTTAGCTGCGCGTCGTCGTAAGGGACGAAAGTCTTGTCAGCCTAATGGAAAGAACTTTTCTGTGTTGTGAGAGAATTATCTACCCAAATGCTATGGTGCGTCTCATGATCTATTTTCACTGGAATAGACAAGTTTTGACAAATAAAACAAGAAACTAGCAGGAACCGAGCCTGTTGGCTTTTATATGTCTCTCTCGTTTGGGATAAGAGCTAATGCATAAGAGGGACAGACAGCTATATTTTCATTTTTCAAAGGGGGCATACTAAAACATCAGCTCCATTATCTCACTCAGTAAACTCATAATATTTTATTTATATAGTTATACCGATAGTATGCTACAAATATTTGATACTCACACCCACCTTAACGTGGAAAATTTTACTGGAAAAGAACAAGAAGAAATTGACTTTGCGCGAACTCTGGCGTGACCGAGATGAACTTATTGTTGGTTTTGACCAATCAACCATTAGCGTGCTCTTGAATTGGCTGAGCTCGCAGAACTCTATCGCTATCACGGCACCCGACTGAGAACTGGTTTGGCCGCAGGAAGTGAAGACATGATTGTCAGCCATCTGCATGACCTAGAGATTATCGCTCTCGGCGAGGAATTCAAACTGAATTACCACTGGATGGAAAGATCCTAAGAGTACGATCGAGGTTTTCCAGCGCAGATTCAGCTATCCAAAGACCATGACCTGCTTTGGTTGTTCACACCCGTGATGCTTTGATGATACTTTATGAGATTATCAAAGAAGCGGGAGTTGGTCCGCGCGCTGGCATCATTCTTACTCAGGCTCTTTGAAATGGCAGAGCGTTTCATAGATTTGGGCATGATGATTTCATTTTCTGGCGTGGTCACCTTTAAGAAACCTGATGTCCAGAGGCTGCAGCTTTACCACTGGATAAAATCTTGGCTGAGAACCGACGCACCCTATCTTGCCACTGCTCCAAACGTCAAAATCATACTTCTCCGCATATGTTGTAGACAGACAATCGCAGAGCTTCATGGTCTCACGATCAGAAGTTGCCCAAAGCCACCACGACAATGCTAGGAGACTATTCAGATTGAAAGACTCAGAGAGGGGCCGCCAGAGAACAAGACTCGTCAAATGAAAAGTCACTTAGCAGAGCACTAGTGCCGAAGGTCGCTCGATAAGACGGTTGCCGCCGTAGCAAAATCTTCTAACAGTTTGTTGAGGACGATGAAAACTTCAAGACCTTAAGCTTGAAGTTGCGCAATGAAAACAAAGGTTTGCTTGCGTCCATACTGCAAACAGCTGTCAAACGAAATAGATTATCGACAGATCAAAATACAAGAAGTCCTCGTCGTCGGTGCAAACATGACACAAATCAATCACGTCGCACATGATGCAGATCACTGAAAACCAGAGGATCAGCTATCAATGATGAAGATTTAGAGCGCATCGAAAACTCAATAATCACACGGGTATCGTATTTACCCATCCAGACTATAATAGCGAACGCATCTGTAAAGCTGATTAGACAGCTGTTTCCGACCAGCTCAACATGCTTTTCTCAATCGCGGTGAGCAGTGCTTCAAGTCAAAACACAGGTCGTTCGCTGGGCGTTGAACATGCCTCTTTTGAAAGATTTGCAAAAGGCTTTTGTCTGGTGTTTTGGGTAACTATGATGATGAAAAATCACTCTGATATTAGCAAGTCCGACCTATACGCCGTGGCCTTCTCATGGGGCTGACAGCCGCAAGCGCCGAGTATCTTAGGGGAAAAGCTGCGCATAGGCGGCTTATGGCAATGGACGACGCTTGGAACTCTTTGGATTACTAAGGCGATGTTTGAAGAAGTGATGGAAAAGTATCAAAAAGATAGAATTGGAAGATAAAATAGCTACAATCAGACTAGAGCGAGCACAAAAGGTGCTAATATGTTTAGGAAGTTTAAAAGCTCATTGATGGCGACATGTTGGAAAAATTAAGTGAGGTAGAAATTAAAATTTCATGTATCAGAGGGCATGTAGCAGTTGTAAGACACTGAACGAGCAACACTTGACGGTTGACCTCCCAGCCGCAGGTGCAGATCGTTGTTAATTCAAAAGACCTAGTAAGAATAATTGAGAGAAATCATATGACAGTTTCTTTTACCTGGTTCCTTTTCCTGTTTTATCAGATTTATTTTCTCTCACTCTTGGATAGGAAGCAACGGGGCAGCAGCCATTTTCGCTTCGATGCAGGGAAAAGAAATAGTAACTATATCTTTATCAGTATCACCCATATAGCTCCTGATTGTTCCTTTCTTTTTAAAAGTCACTCTTATTTCTCTGATCTATTTGGGGTTGGGCTGCCTATCTCTTCCAGGCAGTGTGCCTGGTCATAAAGGATCTTTTGCAACCCTGATGAAAAAGGATTGAATACCAAAGCTCATGCTCTGTCCTGTCACCAATGTATATTGCTTTATTTTGTTTTATTTTTAGGCGTGGCGATGCTGACTCAGTCGTTAACACTGCTCATTTTCTTGTGATTTTCAACTATCAGCTCACTTTATCATACTGGCAGAGGAGGAGTGTAATAGTGGCGCTGCTATCAAGAATACCAAAAAAGCGAGTTAGATGTATCTGTGAGTTTATTTACAAACAGTCAGACTGTTTACCTATAAGGAAGATTAGCTAATAGATACTTCGTGGTGTTACCATCCATTGAAAGAAATAAAATTCACATGAAATGAGCTTTATCAGCAGTCTGTTCAAACGTCGTTCACAGTGGTAACGACTCATCTGTGAGACGGATTTGTCCGATGATGGTTTAACCAGCTCATTACGATACTACCAAAATCAAGCCTAACTGGTGCAGTGTGCTGGAGCAATCTTTGTGACAGCTTGACATCTCACGCATACCAATGATGTCTGCGTAGAACTTTCTACCTAATTATTCGTAAATGTTATAAATTTTCTCTCAACCATTCAAAGACACTCAGTAAATTTAATAATTCCTTGCCCTTGTTTGTCAGTGAATACTGAGTATGGGCAGTCAAGTCTTGAAGTCTTCGAAAATAAGCTTGTTTTGATCGAGACTGTCTAAAAGATCGCGTCAGCATGATTTTGAGTAATGCCATCAACTACTCTCTTTAGCTGATTAAAGTGGATGGGGCTTTTTGCGAGATAACCCAAAATCTGTAGTGCCCATTTGCTTGAAAGAGCGTCCATAACACGGGTTAAACCACAATTCAGTTTGGCTGTCTACTATTTTCTCCTGATTTTGGTAGGTCACAAAAAGTGCCTCACTGTTTTCTTTTGATAAGCCTATTATAATAAAACTATCTTAAAAACAAGGGAAACATATGAGTGATTGTTTGAATTTTTAGATGGACGTATCAGTCAGACAATTTTGATCCTGATGCAGTCCTGCAAATGATCTCTATCAGGAGATGTTAGAGCATGCCAGCTATGCTCCGTCTGGTACACTTTTAAACACTTGCGCGTTGTGGTTGCGAAAAATAAAAACAAACAAGAAGATCTGAAAAACTGGCAGCCTTTCAGCGCAAGTTGCAACTGCGTCGGCAGTATTTCTCTCTTGGGGATGAAATATCGCTAGGATTTGACTGGTGGGCGAATTTCATGTGCAAAAGGTATTATCACGAAAGATGAAAGCAGCAGCGCGAGCTGAACGAATTCGTCAATGACTGACCTACCCTGAGGATAAGGGAGACTCAGGGTTTACGATTAGATGTTGGGTTCTTTGCTATGAATCTCATGCAGGGTTGGACGGGTTTACGGCATGATAGTGTGCCTCGTGGCGTGGATTTTGATGCTATTAGAAACCTATCTCGACAGCCAGATGGTTGGGAACCTATTTTGATGCTGCCGGTGGGAAAAGCATTGCAGGCAGGCAATCCGCATGTGAGGAAGTCTGTTGCAGAATTTGCGAGATTATTAGATAAGGTAAGTGGAGGCTGGAACTATCGGCCTTGCTTTATTTTTATGTTACAATAAAAGGGTGAAATTGATTTACTGTAGTAAGATGCTGTGGTAGAATTAAGATATATATGAATATTTGAGTGAGAAAAATCGATGAAATTTGAACCAGAAGTTGCTAGAGACCTTTTTGTTGGATGTCAAGAGCACATCAATATCCAGATCCCTTTTACATTTTCAACCCTGAGAAATTCAACAGGCGAAAAATATGATATTGATACAATTGCATATCACTGCAATCTTCCTTTAAGAAAGGATAAATTATGATCCTGTATAGAATAATGAACTACAAATGGTGTTTGATAACGATCTCACCTATGCTGGTCACCAGTTCTAGATTCTATAAGAAGCCCTAAGGTATGGAGAGAAACTAAAACTCGCTGAAAAAATTGGGTATGTTACTATAAATATCATATCGGACATAGCCTCAGGTGTTATTTCAGATATGATAAAACGATAAATATTGAGAATAGAGAATTTTATGAAAATCGAGACAAAACCGTTACTGCGCTATTTTGGAGCGCCACGGGTTCACGTTTAAGAAATCATTTTGATTAGAATTTTTGACCGATACCATATCTTTAGAAGATTGTCGGTACGCTGAGATTGACAAAACTGTCAATGTCATCGAGATTGGTCTGGCATTGGTGCTCTGACCGAATTTTTGGCGGAGAATACCACTGAGGTTATGGCTTTTTGAGATTGATGATCCTTGTCCCGATTTTGCTTGGATACGCTGCGCGATTTTGACAATATCGAGGTGGTCAATGAAAGATATTCTCAGTCCGACTTGCAGACATGTCAAGGAAATTTTGCCAATCCGACCCTGCCTATCCATCGGGTGGTAGCCAACCTGCCTTTCACTACATCACGACGCCTATCTCATGCAGATTTGAGTAAAAATTCCTTTTTGGGTTTGTGGTTGATGCAAAAGAGGTAGCAGACCGCATTTTCAGCTCAGATAAATCACCAAGGCGCAGGGAACTTTGGTAATCGCTTCGCTATGAGTATTACATGACAGCTAGAGCCGCTTTTCACTGTGCCACGTGCCGTCTGTGCCAGTACCCAATTTGACTCAGCTATTCTCAGATGACCCGCCGTGAACAACCGCTCGTGCAAGTTCAGGATGAAGATTTTCTTACTCCGCGTCAGCAAAGCTTCTCTTTGTCCACCACATAAAACCCTCTGGAACAATCTCACAGCCACTTTGGTAAAATCGAAGAGGTCAAGTCAAGCTGGAACAAAGCCTTTGGAAGCAGCAGACATCAAACCATCTATTCGTGGTGAAGCACTGACGATTTTGCAGACTCGCCAGATTAGCAGATGCTCTACGAGAAGTTGATTTGAAATGAAGGATTCTTAGTAATGCCCAAACTAATCGCTGCTTTCTGCGTGTTTCTTTACTCATACAGCCTTTCTGCATTTCTTGATTTTGTATGTGCTTTGGGTGCTTTCTTTTTCGGAGGACTTTTGGTCTTTCCGTTTTTAGCTAAGACCAACCAATCTCTTTTTCGCCCTGATTTGGTCATTTTGCTTATTTTACTTGATCTATGGGGCCATTCTTCCAAGCCGCTGTCAAAAGCAAAGCTGAACTCGTCATGGTAACAATGACAGGGCGTCTTTATTAGCAACCGTTTTTAATCTTTTTATCGCAGCAGCCCGCTTTGAAAAGTATGGGACGGAGCAGTGTAACAGCTTTAACCTTCTTGCTAAGTTGCTGCCTGCTTTGTCATATCATCTCGCTAAAGTCGGTGAGATTTTCTTAGTATTAAACTAAAAGCAATCAATCATAATTTAAATCCATTTGATTAAATCATCTTACTGGGAATATTTTAGTTTCTATCAATGTTAAGGAAAGGACGATTTGAACCCGCGCATGAACAATGTCCACTTGCGGATTTCGAGGTCCGGTGCTGTACCAAGCTGAGCCACCTTTTCAAAATATAACAGAAAGCACAATGAGGCATAACTTGTGTTAGGGCACACTGTGGTCAAACAATTTTTATAATATTTTTGAATGAACTTGACAAAGGCAATAAAATAAAAAGATATACTGAAGAGTAGATTAGCATTAAACTAACATTGTCAAGGCATTCAAAAATGGAGAAAAGGATTTGAACCCTCACGCTCATACGAGCACATGCGCCTGAAAGCATCGCGTACCCGTTCCACCATCTCCGTAGTAATGTAATATTATACGCTAAGACTCGCCAATAGCTACCAGCAAAAGATTGTTTTGATATAATGAAACTATTAGGTTTAGTAAGGAGAGCGTTTGCAAAGAGAAAAATTATTGAGTCTAGCTGGTTTTTATTAGTAGAGTCAGATGGCTCAGATTTATCAGACTCGAGCGCGTGCTAATTTTAGGAAAAAGGACATAAAACCTTATGTTGGTGATGAAGTAGATTTTCAGCTCAAGAAAATTCTGAGGGTTATATACTGGCTATTCATGGAACGAAAAACAGTCTAGTGAGACCGCCAATTGTCAATATGTGATCAGTAGAGTATTATCTCTGCTAAAGAACCTGATTTTAATCACACAATTTGTTGAACTGTTTTTCTCATTCTTTTGAACATAGGAAGATTAGGTCCCACAATTTATCTTTCTAAAACGGACTTACTAGAGGTTAGATGAATTTGAGGTTCAAAAAGCAGTATCAAAGATGGTTATTATTTTGTTTATTATTTGAAGATTTAACTCCTCTTTTTAAAAGATAAAAATAACTGTATTTACATGGGGACAAAGCCAGGTGTTGAGAGCACCTTATAATACACTTGCCCTGATTTTGGCACTAGAAACTAATGAGATATCAGAATAGTTTTAGGACGAGGTCGTCACACGCACTGCAGTTACTCTGTATAACATGGCGGAAAATTGCGGATACTCCACGGATTTTCTTCGCTGGATTACGAAAATAACAAGTAGGAGGAATTAAATGCTGCTTTTCCTGAACTTCAGGTTAAGTGCCTTGTAAGTTTCGGTTCCGCACTCATACGCATTGAGAAACGGGGTCGTGCTGTAAATTAGCTCTGGCACAGAAAAATATGGGAAAAACACTATCAAACCTTTATTTGCATTCTTAGTGAAATTGAAAAATCGTAGAGAGACTTATAAAAAGTATTAAAAGAAAAGTAGGTCTGTTATGTTGCTCAATCAGATTGCCCCTTCTATTTTAGCTATGGATTGCTAACTTTGAAAAGTGAATTAAAGCGCATTGAAGAAACGTGAAAGTACGTTCATATTGATATTATGGATGGACAGTTTGTTCCAAGCATTAGTTTTTGGTGCCGGTGTGTTGCTTGCTAATGCTAAAACATAGTAAGCTCGTCTTTGATTGTCATCCTATGGTAGTTAATCCAGAGCGTTATGTTGATGATTTTCTCAAAGCTGGTGCTGATATTATGACAGTACACGTGAGAAGCCACCCGTCATATTCACGGTGCCCTTCAAAAATCAGGATGCTGGGTATGAAAGCGGTATTGTCATCAATCCTGGAACCTCAGTTGCTGATTTAGAATCGTCTTGTCTTTAGCAGATCAGATGCACTTATTATGACAGTTAATCCCGGTTTTGGCGGTCAGGCTTTTATTCCAGAAATGTTGGAAAAGTAAGCAACTGTTGCTGCTTCGTGAAGAAAAGGGTTTATCATTTTGAGTGTTGCAGATGATGGCGGTATTGACAATGAAAACCATTGGTTATGGGCAAAAGCAACAGCGCCAATATCTTTTATGCTAGAGTTCTTACCTTTTCAAAGAAAATCTAGCTGCTCGTTGAAACTTTTGAAAGCAGCTTTTAAATGACTAAGAGTAGCTCTGCATCTGGAGGCGATCTTACTTATTTCATGAGAATTTTGACTATTTTGTAGAAGTATTGATAAGGGAAGTTCTTTCTGTTGAAAAATCAGTTACCGTTAGACTGTAGCTCTTGGGGATTTTGATTCTGTCTCATGAAGGAATTTTAGCAGATTAAAGCCAGCTAAAAAGCTGGTGATGGCTCCTGATGATACAGATACAGAGTTGGCTTTAAAACAATTTTGACTGTTTTGGCAGGGTTGAAATAATTGTTTTGGCTGTGGCGGTCGGATAAGACCATATGCTGTCCAATATACCTAACGATCCTGGTTAGCTCCTTTTTGGCTTCATTTTACGTGATGAATACTTAGTGAATTTTTCCAGCAGGGCAACATCAAATTGAACAGCAACTGACATGGTTTATATTTCCTTTATGGCAGCAAACGGCGCTCATCTGTCTATTCAAGATGCTATACGATTACAGAGAACATGCTAAAAGAAAATTTGTAGCAGCAATGAATTTAAGGACAAACCGATTTGTTTTTCAGTCAGCTTCCAGTTAGTGTTGTTGTCATTCAACACAAAAGATAGGACCTAATAATAAATGGATATTTCTACTTCTACTGGCTCTGGACAGCTTGTTTTATCAGCTCAGCTATTTTCAAAAGCTGGCATAAATAATCGGGACTTGAGTTAGATGACAATGCGGATGTAACCTTTTCTGATCAAGTTTCTTATCAGTTGGAGGTTGCTAATAAAAATCAATTGCTTGCAATTAATCAGCAGTATGACGTTTACAAAAATGATCTCTCAACACTAATCGACTGACTTAGAGAGGTATACATCGACCCATCAATGACGATCGGGATCGATCGATAGCGTTTGAGAGCGATCAATTTACAATTAAATCAGTCGGTCAAAGAAATGCAAACTTCCAATGAAAAACGCTTTTGAAGAGATGCGGCAAACCGTTGCAGAAAAGATTAGACCAAACCTCATAGCAGCCTGAAAACGATCTTTCTGAAACTGTTTCTAAGCAGTTGGAAAAATGTTAACCGAGGTTTGGGTGAAGATGAAGAACATGGCACGTGATGTTGGTACCTTGAATAAGGTTCTGTCCAGTACTAAAACACGGGGAATTCTGGGTGAATACTGTAATTAAATTATTGAAGATATATGACCGAATCTTCAATAAGGAACGTGAATTTGCAACTGTGAAGGACTCAAAGAACGTGTGGAATATGCTATTAAATTGCGAGGGAATCAGCAAGGAACCTATGTTACCTACCTATTGATTCTAAGTTTCACTGGAAAGTATTATCGTTTTGGAAGATGCCTATGATCTTGGTAATAAGGGCAAATTGATCTTTATCGAAAAACTGCTAAACAGTATCAAGACTTTTGCTAAAGATATTCGAAATATCTCAATCACCAGAAAACAACCAATTTTGGGATTATGTTTTTAGCCAACAGAAGGGCTTTATTCGAAGTTGTTAGAAATGCAAGTTTCTTTTGATGCTTTGCGGCGGATGAACATATTGTTAGAAAGCGGGTCCGTCAACTTTATCAACTCTCTTAAATTTCTTTTGTCTGTTGGTTTTAAAACATGAATATTCAAAAATGTTGATGATATCAGTAAAATAGGAAATGTGCAAGACAGAATTTGCTAAGTTTGGAGGTCTTTACAGATAACCAAAACAACTCAATCAAGCTAGCACTTAATGTTGATAAACTTTTTATAAACACGCACCAATGCGATTGATCGAGCACTAAGAAACATTGAATTATATGAGGATGAAAGCACTAAGTCGACTTTAAACCTTCGCCGCTAGAAGATGAGGAATCACAGTGAAAATTAATCAAATGAAAAAGATGACACTTTTTGAGGATTTTATCTCATTAAATCAGCAGAGCTCAGAAAACAAACAAGAGCAGGAAAAGATTACCTGCCTTTACCTTTCAAGATGATAGTGGAGAAATTTCTGGTAATCTTTGGGATGCTCAGCCTTATAATATTGAAGAATTTACTGCTGGAAAGTTGTCTTTGAGGGGACGCCGTGAAGTTTATAATAGGACACCACAGGTCAATCAAATCAGCTTACGGCATCCTAAGGATGGAGAGCCTAATGATCCTAGAGATTTTTAAAGAAAACCGCCTGTTGATGTTGAAGAGGTCAAAAGATTATCTTGAATCAGATGCTCTTCAAAATCGAAAATGCTACCTGAACGGACTGTGCATGCCTTTATCGATAAGTATAGTAAAGAATTTTCAGCTTTCCGGCAGCTAAAACAAATCACCATGCTTTTGAAGTTGGTCTGCCTATCCTACATGCAAACCTGGTTCGGTTTGGCTGATAGATTATCGGGGATATTTAGAAGAACTTGACAAAAGTCTTCTGTTTGCGGGTATCATGCATGATGTAGCCAAAGTTCTTGGAGTCTATCTGGTCTGATAGTACCGAATATACTATTCGTGGCAATCTTATTGGTCATATTGCTTTGATCGATGAAGAAATTACAAAGCTATCAGAATTGCTCTAGTTGATGATACTAGAAGATGTTATTGTCTTGCGCTATGTTATTCTCAGCCATCATGGTCTCTTAGAATATGGCAGTCCCGTTAGACCTAAAATTATGGAAAGAAATCATTCATATGATTGATATATTGATGCTGAAATGATGATGATGACGACCGTCTCATCTCGTGTATCAGAAGGAGAGATGACTGGTCGTATCTTTGCTATGGATAATCGTTCTTTCTATAAACCCTAAAACAAACCATCAAAACACGAAAAAGATGACTATTAGAGTTCTAATGTTCGTCTTTTTATTTTTAATATGATATAATAAAAGTAAAAACGAATGGTGATTTTATGAAATTGCGGACGTAGCGAACGAATGGTTGTTATTTCAAATTATTTAATTAACAACCCTATCAATCCAACCAGTCTTAATACTTTGCTCAAAAGTATGGAAGCAAAAGTCTTCGATTTTCGAAGATATTGCAATTATTAGAAAGCTTTTTGCTCACGCTGATATTAGCATATTAAGACGATAACTGAGATGCAATGGTGGTAGTTGCTTTTTACACCGACTATTTCAAAATGATGGAAGCGAACGGTTGCACAAGAACTTTGTCAGCGGCTGGCAGAAAGCAACCGTATCTTGCCGGGTAGCTATTTATTTGTCTGATTTTACTATCGACACCAAGCATTCTAAAAATATCGGTCGTATATTGCCAATGCTTTTTAAAGATGAAAATTGATGTGTTATGACAGTAGCAACAAAGGTGTTCCTTTGGCTAATGCCGTTGCTAATACTTTCTAATGTCCCTTTTGTCATTGTGCGTCGAGATTTGAAGATTACAGAAGGTTCAACAGTATCTATAGTACGCTTCTGGATCAAGCGATCGTGATGGAAAAGATGTTTTTATCAAAACGCAGTTTAAAATCCCAACAGTTGCAGTTTTTAATTGCTGATGATTTTCTTAGGGTGGGGAACCATCAGTGGTATGGTTAGCCTTTTTGAGCGAATTTGATGAGTCAGTTGGTTGAGGCTGTCTTTTGCCGATACAATGCTCAGGAAAAACGTGAGGGCATCAGCTATAAATCTCTTTTTAACAGTAACCAATATTGATGTAAGAATAATAACGTTGAGGTTCAGTTGGAAATATTTTTGGTAAATGAAATATAGCATATAGTGAAATTGAAATAGTATGAGAAAGTTCATAAGGTCAGTTTAAAAATAGCTGAGAAGATATAAATCAAGGAAAAAGTGTTTGACAAAGCGATTCTGCTGTGTTATTATGATAAATGGTACTTTTTACTTTTGGTCTCCTCAAAAGAGTGTACAGAGACGTGCTGACAAATGTTGCAAAGTACACACAGATTAGGACTGTCACCAAGTGCCTAATCACCCAAAAATAAAAATACAGGAGAATGTAGATGCCTACAATTAACCAGTTGGTTCGTAAGCCACGTAAGTCTAAAGTAGAAAAATCTGACTCACCAGCATTGAATATTGACTATAATAGCATACAAAAAGTTCATACTAAACTTGCTGCACTCAAAAACGCGGTGTTGCAACACGTGTGGAACAATGACCCTAAGAAACCTAACTCTACTCTTCATAAATTTGCTCGTGTTCGTTTGAGTAACCTTATTGAAGTCACTGCTTATATTCCAGGTATTGGTCACAATTTGCAAGAACACAGTGTTGTACTTATTCGTGGTGGACGTGTAAAGGACCTTCCAGGGGCTACGTTACCATATTGTTCGTGGTGCACTTGATACTGCCGGTGTTACTGATCGTAAACAAGGCCGTTCTAAATATGGTACTAAGAAACCAAAAGCATAAGGAAGGGAGATTAAGAAATGAGTCGTAAAAACCGTGCGCCTAAGCGCGAAGTATTATGAATCCATTATACAATTCAAAAACTTGTAACACGTCTTATTAACCGTATTATGCTTGATGGTAAACGTGGTACAGCTGCATCTATCGTTTATGGAGCTTTTGAACAAATTAAGGAAGCAACAGGGAATGATGCACTTGAAGTCTTTGAACAAGCCATGGAAAATATCATGCCTGTACTTGAAGTACGTGCACGTCGTGTTGGTGGTTCTAACTATCAAGTCCCAGTTGAAGTTCGTCCTGAACGTCGTACAACATTAGGTCTTCGTTGGTTGGTGACTGCATCACGTACTCGTGGTGAACACACAATGAAAGATCGTCTTGCAAAAGAAATCTTAGATGCGTCAAATAATACAGGTGCCTCAGTTAAAAACGTGAAGATACATCGTATGGCTGAAGCTAACCGTGCTTTTTGCACACTTCCGTTGGTAGGATACAACCCGCTTTGACACTTGTCAACAAGGGGAAACTAGACAAGCGCTTTTTGAGAGCTTGATCTTCTTGTTTAATTGACATGAAACAAAACATAAAGCGGGTAGAGTTATGCCTATCCGTTTTTAGTAACAAAGTAATAAAATAAAAAATAGGAGAAATAAACCTCATGGCTCGTGAATTTTTCACTTGAAAAACTCGTAATATCGGTATCATGGCTCACGTTGATGCTGGTAAAACAACTGCAACAGAGCGTATTCTTTACTATACTGGTAAAAATTCATAAGATTGGTGAAAACACACGAGCTGCTTCACAAATGGACTGGATGGAACAAGAGCGAGAACGTGGTATCACAATCACTTACAGCTGCAACGACTGCTCAATGGAAAGACCATCGTGTCAATATTATTGACACACCGAGGGCACTGAACTTTACTATCGAAGTGCAACGTTCCTTCGTGTTCTAGATGGTGCTGTTACTGTTCTTGATGCTCAGTCAGGTGTTGAACCTCAAACAGAAACTGTTTGGCGTCAAGCAACTGAGTATGGTGTTCCTCGTATCGTATTTATCACAGATGGATAAAATTGGTGCTGATTTCCTTTATTCAGTGAGCACTCTTCATGATCGTCTTCAAGCAAATGCACACCCTATTCAATTGCCGATCGGAGCAGAAGATGATTTTGAAGGTATTATTGATTTGGTAACAATGAAAGCGAAATCTATGAAAATGATCTCGGTACAGATATTTTGATTGAAGATATTCCTGCTGATTACCTGATCAAGCTAAAGAATACCGTGAAAAATTGATTGAGGCAGTTGCTGAAACTGATGAAGATCTGATGATGAAATATCTTGAAGGTGAAGAAATCACTGAAACAGAATTAAAAGCAGCTATTCGTAAAGCTACTATTAATGTTGAATTCTTTCCAGTTCTTGCGGGTCTCAGCTTTCAAGAATAAAGGCGTCCAAATGATGCTTGATGCGGTTGTTGATTACCTTCCAAGTCCGCTTGATATTCCTCCTATTAAAGGTGTTAATCCAGATACTGATGAAGAAGAAGAGCGCCCAGCATCTGATGATGAACCATTTGCTGCTCTTGCCTTTAAGATGTATGACTGACCCATTCGTGGGACGTTTGACTTTCTTCCGTGTTTATTCTGGTATCCTAAACAGTGGTTCTTGTATGTTGAATACCTCTAAAGGAAAAACGTGAACGTATTGGACGTATCCCTTCAAATGCATGCCAACAGCCGTCAAGAAATTGAAACCGTTTATGCTGGTGATATTGCGGCTGGTGTTGGTTTGAAAGAAACAACAACTGGAGATTCATTAACTGATGAAAAAGCAAAAGTGATTCTTGAATCAACTGAAGTTCAGACCTGTTATTCAGTTGATGGTTGAGCCAAAAATCGAAAGCCGATCAAGATAAAATGGGATTGCTCTTCAAAACTTGCTGAGGAAGATCCAACTTTCCGTGTGGAAACAAATGTTGAAACAGGTGAAACCGTTATTTCTGGTATGGGTGAGCTTCACTTGGATGTCCTTGTTGACCGTATGAAACGCGAATTCAGGTTGAAGCTAATGTTGGTGCTCCTCAGGGTGTCATATCGTAAACTTTCCGTCAAGCTACGCAAGCACGTGGTTTCTTTAAACGCCAATCCGGTGGTAAAGGTCAATTTGGGATGTTTGGATTGAATTTACTCCAAATGAAGAAGGTAAAGGGTTCGAGTTTGAAAATGCTATTGTGGGTGGTGTTGTTCCACGTGAATTTGTTCCGGCCGTAGAAAAAGGTTTGATTGAATCTATGGCTAATGGTGTTCTTGCTGGTTACCCAATTGTTGATGTTAAGGCCAGCTTTATGATGGTTCTTACCATGATGTTGACTCATCTGAAACAGCCTTCAAGATTGCTGCGTCGCTTGCTCTTAAGGAAGCTGCTAAAACTTCGAAACCTGTTATTCTTGAACCAATGATGTTAGTCACTATCACTGTTCCTGAAGAAAACCTTGGTGATGTTAGTGGGGCATGTCATGCCGTCGTGGACGTGTTGATGGCATGGAGCACATGGTAATAGTCAAATTGTTCGTAGCTTTTGTTCCGCTTGCTGAAATGTTCGGTTATACCAACTGTTCTTCGTTCAGCATCTCAAGGACGTGGGACCTTTATGATGGTAGTTTGACCACTATGAAGATGTTCCAAAAATCTGTTCAAGAAGGATCATTAAGAAAAACGCTGGAGAAGCTTAATTTCTTTTAGTGAACATGCTAATTAATCCTTTATAAAGAAAATAATATTTTTGTAGCATTTCAATAGTGATTATTAGAGAAAAGCAGAAGTTTAAGTAATAAATCTTGACTCTTATTCTCTCTTTTTCTTCTTAGAATAGGGAAAAATCGTTTGCAATTTTCTTAAAATCATTATATAATAATTTTGTTGAAAAGGTTGGTTTATATTTGTGTAAAGGATTAATCTTTTCACAATCGTCTAAAAAGGCAATGCCTTTTTAAAATAAATTTTTGATTTTTCATAAGGAGGAAATCACTAATGGTAGTTAAAGTTGGTATTAACGGTTTTGTCGTATTGGACGTCTTGCTTTCCGTCGTGTCAAAACGTCGAAGGTGTTGAAGTTACACGTATCAATGACCTTACAGATCCAAACATGCATGCACACTTGTTGAAATATGATTCAACTCAAAGGTCGTTTTTGATGGTAATGTCGAAGTTAAAGAAGGCGGATTTGAAGTTAATGGTAAATTCGTTGAGGTTTTCAACTGAACGTGATCCAGAACAGATGACTGGGCTGCTGATGGTCATGAAATCGTTCTTGAAGCTGGCTTCTTTTAGCAAGCAAAAGCAGCTGCTGAAAAACACTTACATGCTAATGGTGGAGCTAAAAAGGTTGTTATCACTGCACCAGGTGGTAATGATATTAAGACAATCGTCTTTAACACCAACCACGATGTTCTTGATGGTACTGAAACAGTTATTTCAGGTGCTTCATGTACTAGCAAACTGTCTTTGCACGCAATGGCAGCTTTACGCAGTAACTTTTGGTATCAAAGAAGGTTTGATGACAACTATCCATGCATACACTGGTGATCAAATGGTTCTTGATGGACCACACCGTAAAGGCGACCTTCGTCGTGCACGTGCTGCTGCAGCAAACATCGTTCCTAACTCAACTGGTGCTGCTAAAGCTATTGGTCTTGTTATTCCTGAATTGAATGGTAAACTTGACGGTGCTGCACAACGTGTTCCAGTTCCAACAGGTTCAGTTACTGAATTAGTTGCTGTACTTGATAAAAGGTAACTGTTGATGAAGTGAATGCTGCTGTGAAAGCTGCTGCAAATGAATCTTACGGATATACTGAAGATCAATCGTATCATCCAGATATTGTAGGTATGTCTTTTGGTTCATTGTTTGATGCAACTCAAACAAAAGTTCTTGATGTTGATGGCAAGCAATTGGTTAAAGTTGTTTCATGGTATGATAACGAAATGTCATATACTTCACAACTTGTACGTACTCTTGAGTACTTTGCAAAAATCGCACAACTAATACTCATTATTTTGTAAAGGGACCTTTGGTCCTCTTTTTCTTATAAAAGGTTAAGAACTTGAAAAAGAAAAGACGATGCACAGTGTGTTGATTTAAAATTATTGCTATAAAAACTATGATTTATTTTTCGTTTTTGGTTCATGAAGGAAATATCTGGAATATTCTCTTTTGATTCATTACCTGAGCTGCAATAAATTTTATAGCAAAAACGATTTTAATCTGATTGCGAATAAGGTTATTTTCAAGAAATAACTAATCTTCTCCCCCTCCTTGCAGTAATTGGAACAATGACTTTACTTAATAAAAAGAGCTATCGTCGCTCGCTTGTAAATATAAATAAAAGTACTTTAGTTTACTTTTATTGATTTTTGTGATATAATTATCATGTATATTAAAGGAGTCTATGTTCATGGCAAAATTGACTGTTAAAAGATGTTGATTTGAAAGGGAAGAAAGTTCTCGTTCATGTTGACTTTAATGTCCCTGTAAAGATGGCGTTATTACAAATGATAACCGTATTACTGCAGCTCTTCCAACAATTAAATACATCATTGAACATGGTGGTCATGCTACATTTCTTTTCTCTCACCTTGGACGTGTCAAAGAGGAAGCAGATAAAAGAAATCTCTTGCTCCTGTAGCTGCTGATTTGGCTAAAAAGCTTGGGCAAGTTGTTTTTCCAGGTGTAACACGTGGTGAACAATTAGAAGCAGCTATTAATGCTCTTAAAAATGGTGAGTTCTTTTTGTTGAAAACATCTCGTTTTTGAAGATGTTGATGGTAAAAAGAATCTAAAAATGATCCTGAGCTTGGTAAATATTGGGCAAGTCTTGGCGATGGCATTTTTGTAAATGATGCATTTAGTACTGCTCACCGTGCTCACGCCTCTAATGTTGGTATTTCAGCTAATGTGGACAAAGCAGTTGCTGGCTCTTCTTCGAAAACGAAATTGCTTACATTCAAGAAGCTGTTGACAATCCTGTTCGCCCATTTATCGCTATCCTTGGTGGTTCAGTTTCAGATAAGATTAGTGTTATTGAAAATCTTCTTAGCTGATAAAGTCCTTATTGGTGGTGGTATGACTTATACTTTCCTCAAAGGCACAAAAGGTATCGAAGATGGTGATTCACTTGTTGAAGAAGACAAACTTGACATTGCTAAAGATCTTTTGGCTAAAGCAAATGGGAAATTAATCTTACCAGTTGACTCAAAAGAAGCTAATGCTTTTGCTGACTACACTGAAGTTAAAGATACTGAAGGTGCGGCTGTTGATCCAGGTTTCCTTGGTCTTGATATCGGTCCAAAAATCAGTGCTAAATTTGATGATGAATTAACAGGTGCTAAGACAGTTGTTTGGAATGGTCCTATGGGTGTCTTTGAAAATCCTGATTTCAAGCTGGGACAATCGGTGTGATGGATACTCGTCAAAACAACCAGGTGTTAAATCAATCATCGGTGGTGGTGACTCAGCTGCTGCAACCATCATGGCGCGCAGATAAATTCTCATGGATTAATACGGGTGGAGGTGCAAGCATGGAATTGCTTGAAGGAAAGGTACTCCCAGGCCTCGCTGCACTCACGGAAAAATAAGATGTACGCCTGTGAGTCTCAATCCTGATTTTTGTAAAAAGTGCGAAATCGTAATGATAGCAAAGGGGTGGATTTGTCCACCTTTTTGTGAGAATGAAAGATATGTGATGAAAAGAGTTGTGAACGCAACTCTTTTCTAGTACATACAGTAGAATTTTTGCCAAAATAAGGTGAGCTCAGAAAATCAGTGGAGACAAGGAAGGATACTTTCAGGGTTTGGCTGCATTGACTGGTAATAATCCTCTTTATTGAGAAGGTTGGGGAAAAGGCTATAATGCGTCTTTTATGTGTATGATATCAGCCTCAATGAAATTAAATAAGACTGAGACATTATTATAAGGTAGTTTTCAATTAGCTTCTCTAATCATGTTACAATAAAAAGTATGAAAAATATCATTTTGATCTCCAAAAATTTTACATTGGGTGTGCGGACTTTTAAATCGGGTTTAGCTGTTTTTAGTGCTTTTACTTTTTGGTATACTTGGCTGGAAAGGCCTTCAAATTGGTGCTTTAACGGCTGTTTTGGTTTACGTGAGATTTTTGATAAAAAGCATCCATTTTGGGACGTCACGTATAGTTGGTAATAGTATTGGCAGGGTTTATTCACTGCTATTTTTCTCATCAATAATCTATTTTCACTTTCAGTATTGGGTTACAGTTGTTTTTGTTCCAATATTTACCATGTTAACCATTATGACTAATGATGGCCATGAGTAATAAGACGGGGAATTATTGGTGGTGTTGCAGCTTTGCTTATTATTACGCTTTCTATTCCCAAAAGATGAAACAATTCTTTATGTTTGTGCTAGAGTTTTTGAAACTTTTGTAGGGGTTTTTATTGCTATTTCTGTTAATTCAGATATTGATGAGTACGAAAATTTTTACAAAAAGTAAAGTTTAGAGTTTATGTCAGGAAATATGACATATAGGCTTGACAACGATAAATTTTCAGAATATAATAGACAATGAAAGGAGGAAAGTCATGAAAGAAAAAGAGCTTCGATCGATCAGCGGTTTTTCCTATTGGAACTGTAATGAAATTGACGGATTTAACGGCTCGTCAAACTCGTTATTAGAAGACCAAGGTTTATTGACCCAGATCGTGGTTCTGGAAATCGACGTCTTTACTCGCTGAATGATATGGATGCTTTTACTGGAAATTAAGTTTCTTAGATGAAGGATTAAATATCGCGGCTATCAAGAGAGAGTATGCTGATCGTAAAGATCGTGCTCTGAAAAAGCAGAAAGCTTTTGACAGATGCGGATGTTCGACGTATCTTACATGACGAACTCCGAAATCAGGGTCGCTTTTCGAGCCCAACGCAACATCTTGTTGGTTTACGTATGTAAATACGTAACGTGGAATTTAATTTTTAAAAGGAGGCCGTTATGGCAATCACAGCAGACATCCGTCGTGAAGTTAAAAGAAAAGAATATTACTTTTCCTTCGTTTAATGTTTACGGATATCTTGGGAACCATGAAAATGTTGAAATCCCAGCTACTGACGAACAATTAGACAAAGTACTTTCAAACAAAGCGATGTTTGATGGCTCTTCAATTGAAGGTTTTGTACGTATTAATGAATCAGACATGTATCTTTATCCTGACCTTAATACTTGGACTGTTTTTCTTGGGGAGATGAAAAACGGAGCCGTTGCTGGATTAATTTGTGATACTTTATACAGCAGAGAGAACCATTTGCCGGTGACCCGTGGTAACTTGAAAAAAGCACTACGTCATATGGAAAGTCTAGGTTATAAATCGTTTAACCTCGGTCCAGAACCTGAGTTTTTCCTTTTCAAAATGGATGAATTTGGTAATCCGACAACAGAAGTAAATGATAAAGGTGGTTACTTTGATTTAGCACCAACGTGACCTACTGATAATACCCGTCGTGAGATTGTCAATGTCTTAACAAAAATGGGATTTGAAGTTGAAGCAAGTCATCATGAAGTGGCTAATGGTCAACATAAATTGATTTTTAAATATGCAGATGTTTTAACTGCCTGTGATAAAATCAACTTTTCAAATTAGTTGTTAAAACGATTGCCCGTAAACATGGTTTGTATACAACCTTGTATGTTAAACCTAAATTTGGTATTAATGGCTCAGGGATGCACTGTATATGTCTCTGTTTGGCAGTGATGGTAAGAACGCTTTCTTTGATCCACAAGATCCTAAAGGGATGCAGTTATCTGAAGTTGCTTATCAATTCTTAGGTGGTTTGGTAAAACATGCTTATAGCTATACTGCTATCATGAATCCAACTGTTAATTCATATAAACGTTTGGTTCCTGGTTATGAAGCTCCAGTCTATATTGCTTGGGCAGGGACGCAATCGTTCACCGTTGATTCGTGTTCCAGCTTCACGTGGTGTTAGTCACGTCTGGAGTTGCGTTCGGTTGATCCTCAGCTAATCCTTATTTAGCTTTTGGCTGTTCTTTTAGAGATCTGGTCTTGATGGCATTGAAAGGCAAAATTGAAGCATCCAGCACCTGTAGAATCAAATATTTATGTTATGACTGTTGAAGAACGCAAAGAGCTATGAGTATTGCAGATCTTCCATCAACTCTTCACTAGATGCTCTGAAAGCATTACAAGAAGATGAAGTGGTTAAAGCAGCCTTAGGCAACCATATTTATACAAGTTTTCTTGAGGCAAAACGTATTGAATGGTCAAGCTATGCTGCTTTTGTATCGCAATGGGAAGTTGACAACTATCTTTGGATCTTTATTAAGTTAGAAAACAGCCGATAGTTGGCTGTTTTTAATCAATCTAATAATTGAATTTTCAGAATTGAAATCTGTTTTTCTTCATTAATATATGATATAATTTTAGGCGTTTATTCGAAAAATGAATAATGACATTTGGTTAGGAGAAGTGTATGAGAGAGGTTTATTAAAAAGCTAAGCAGACGACTTTGTGGGATCCATCTTTTGAGACAGATGCCTGTGGGATGGGCTTTGTTGCTCAAATTGATGGTATTGCCGAGTCATCAGTTAGTGGATTATGCCTTAACGATGTTAGAGAGAATGAACCACCGTGGAGGTACAGGTGCAGAGCCCGATACAGGAGATGGTGCTGGTATGTTGTTGGCATATGCCAGATGAGTTCTTTAGATTGAAGGCTAAAAGAAGAAGAGATTGATTTACCACCATTGGGAGATTATGCTGTTGCAATTGTTTCTTCCTCAAGACAAAGTAGCAAAAACAATTTTAGAAGATAGTTTGATTAGTGAAATCAAAAAGATTGAGCTTTTCATGTATTGCTGTCGCGTGATGTTCCTTTCAATCACTTGACAACTAGTGGTCCAGCTGCTCCAAATCATGCCAAGTTTTGTGCAGCTTTTTATTGAAAACCTACTGGAAACAAATGAGTGGGTGTGCTTTTGAAGATAGTCTTTTCCGTCTGCGCCGCAAGTTGGACGTTTGCCTGAATGAACTTTTTATTTGTTCCTTATCACAGCAAGACGATTGTTTATAAGGGAATGCTGCATGCTTTTCAGGTTCGTCTGTTTTATCCTGACTTGTCAGATGAAATGTTCAAAATCACATTGCTTTAACACATTCTCGCTTTTCCAAATACTTTCCCATCTTGGGATCGTGCTCAGCCTTTCCGCTTCTTAGCGCATAATGGAGAAATCAACACGCTTCGTGGTGCTGAAAATTGGATGCATAGTCATCAAATTGAAGTCTACAATGAAGAAAATTCAGACTCTGCTAAATTAGAAAACTGTCTAGAATATCTCTATCGTCATGGTCGTGATATTCCGCAAAGCTTATTGATGATGTGGTACATGAGCTTGGGGGAAAGATGCAGGACTTTCTAAAGGGTATCAGCCTTTTATGAATATGCTTTCCAGTTTGTCGCTCCTTGGATGGCCCAGCTGCTCTCGTTTTTCACTGATGGTGAGATGGTTGAGGGCTCGTTTGGATCGTAATGGTCTTCGTCCTAGCCGCTATTCTCTGCACCAAAGACTAATTTTTAATTTGCTCATGCAATCGGTGTCGTTGATATAGCACCTAGTCAGGTTGTTGAAAAAGGTCCTTGGTCCGGCAATATGATGTTAATTGATACCACTTGGTATTAAAGAATGATGAGGGTTAAAGAGCATTATTCTAAACAACACTTATCAACAGTGGGTGCAAGAAAAATGTTACTCTTTTGGATGACTTTGCTGCTCAGAGGAAATTGTCAGTGATTGTGATGTGAACCAAATGTGGAAAGATGGTTATACAGATGAAACCATTCGAACAGTTATTCTCCCCATGTCAGAAAAAGGAGAGGAACCTGTTATTTCAATGGGCTTTGACAGTCCATTAGCAGTATTATCGAAAAAACCACAGTCTCTCTTTACTTACTTTAAGCAACAATTTGCTCAGGTAACCAATCCTCCTATTGATGCTATTCGTGAGCAATTAGTGGTGTCAACGACAGTCTTTTTAGAGGCGGTGATGGCGATATTCGTGCAAGATAATGCTGATAATTGTGTCGGGAGGTTCGAGTTGACAGTCCTGTCCTTTCTAGTCAAGATTTTTGCAAAATTAGCCAATTTAACAGATGAACGTTACAAGGCAACAACTCTATCCACTGTTTATGACTTAGGAGATTCTGACAATAATCGCCTGCAATATGCTTTGGAAGATCTTTTCAAAAAAGCTGATGAAGCAATTAATCAAGGCAGTAAGATCATCATTTTGTCAGACCGTGGAGTCACTAAAGGTCGCATAGCCATTCCTATTTTTGTTGGCAGTTTCCGGTTTGAATAATTACATGGTTGTCAAAAGGAAAAAGCAAGTCAATTTTTCAATTGTTGTTGATACGGCGGAAGCTTTTTGAAGTTCATCATTTTGCAACCTTGGTTGGTTTTGGTGCAACAGCTATTCATCCTTATGGGGCTTATGCAACTCTAAAAGCTTTTGATAAGACCAATGACTCTTTTGAAAAATATCGTAAGGCTGCCGAAAAGGGCATTGTTAAAGTCATGAGTCGTATGGGAATTTCAACAGTACTCGGATATAAAGGTGCTCAGCTTTTTGAAGCCATTGGTCTTTCTGCTGATGTTGTTAACCAATACTTTGAGAGGAACAGCTCACGCGTATTGAAGGTTTGAGTCTGCGAAACAAATTGAAAAAGAATACCTAGAACGCGTTGATTTTCGCCTTTGGGACCGAGAGCCAATGATTTCTTGCCTTCTGGTGGTTCCTATCAGTATAAGACAGATGGAGAGTATCACCTCTTTAATCCACGCTCTATCCATAATTTCCAACAATCCATTCGTCGTGGTGACTATGGTCTCTTTAAACAATATTCAACTGAACTAGATCAATGAGGCCTTCAAAACAACCACGACCCTGCGTTCTCTTTGGGAATTTCATTTCTCGACTCGACCAAAAGTTGATTTAGCAGAGTTGAGCCTGCTAAGGAAATTGTTAGCGTTTTTAAGGTTGGTGCCATGAGTTTTGGCTCTCTTTTCTAAAGAGGCGCATGAAACCATTGCTCAAGCGATGAATACTATCGAGCTAAATCAAATTCTGGTGAAGGCGGTGAAAATCATAACCTTCAAACACAAGTTGATGGTCGCAATATTAGTTCTAAAATTAAGCAAGTTGCTTCCGGACGGTTTGGTGTTAATGCAGAATACCTTATGTCTAGAAAGAATACCAAATCAAATTAGCACAAGGAGCTAAGCCTGGTGAGAGCGGACAACTTCAGTCAAAGGTCTTTCCTTGGATTGCTGAAATTCATGGAGCAACCCCAGGTGTGCGCAGTTTCACCACCACCTCATCATGATATTTATTCCGTGAAGACCTAGCACAATTAATTTATGATTTGAAAGCTATCAATCACTTATGCTAAATCAATGTTAAAGTAGTATCAAGTACAGGTGTTGGTACGATTGCTACAGGCTTAGTGTTAAGCGGGTGCTGATAAAGGTGGTTATTTCAGGTTATGATGGTGGTACAGGTGCCTCTCCTCGTAATTCTGTTCAGTGATGCGGGGCTTCGCATGGGAAATGGGCTTGGCTGGAAAGCTCATCAGACCTTGTCTATGAATCGTCTTCGTCAACGTATGACTTTGGAAACAGATGGAAAATTATGACAGGTCGCGATATTGCTATTGCTACTTTGATTGGGGTGCAGAAGAATATTCATTTGCTAGTCTAGCTTTGATTTCAGTTGGATGTGTCATGATGCGTGTTTGTTCACTTAATACTTGTCCTGTCGGTGTCGCAACACAAAATCCAGAATTACGTAAAAACTTCTCAGGCAAGCCAGAACATGGATTAACATGATGACTTTCTTAGCAGAAGAATTGCGTGAATACATAGCTGAGTTAGGTTTCCGCTCTGTTGATGAAATGGTTGGTCATGCAGAAGTTTTGAAATCGAGATTTGTTGTACTAGGTAAGGCAAAATCTCTTAATTTTTCAAGGGTTATTGGGAACAGTTTCCCAATTGATCGGAAAAATGAAGATCCTTTTGCTGAAGAACGTCAATGGAAAGAACTGGATGGTTTTGCAGCAGCAGCTATTGAAAAAGGCATTAGTGTTACTATTGAAAATACCATCAATAATGTGGACCGTTCAGTAGGGCGTCGCATGGCTGGTTGGATGGCAGAACGTTATGGTAATGACGCTGTTAAAGAAGGTTTAATTAAATATCATTATACTGGCATTGCAGGGCAAAGTTTTGCGAGTTACCTTACACAAGGTTTAGAGTATACCCATTGATTGGTGAGGCTAATGACTATATTGCTAAATCTATGTCAGGTGGACGCTTAATTGTCAAACCGCCGCACGACGCAGCCTACGACGTTGAAAATTCACCAATTGTTGGTAATGTCTCTCTCTTTGGTGCTGTCAAAGGTGAAGCTTATTTTGCAGGTCGTGCTGGTGAGCGTTTCTGTGTGTTCGTAATTCAGGAGCAAAAGTCGTTTGTTGAAGGTGTCGGTGCTCTGGTTGTGAGTCTATGACTGGCGGTGTAGCTGTCATTCTTGGAACGACAGGTCGCAACTTTGCTGCTGGTATGAGTGGTGGTGTTGCCTATGTTTACGATGTTCATGGTGATTTTGCTCAAAAAGTCAATATGGAGATGGTAGATCTTTATCAGATTGGTGAAACTCGTGGTGATGACATCTTAAAAGACATGATTGAAAAGCACTATGAATATGCAGAAAGTGTCAAGGCCAAACGTCTTTTGGATAATTGGGATGAAGAGGTGAAAAAGATTTATCAAAGTTTATCAAGTGATTTCCGTAAAATTAATGATATTGAATATGCTCTCAGCCAAAAGCAGAGTGGTGATGAACTCGAATTACATACATTTGAGTACAGCAACTGGCGGCGATGCTACAGCGCAAGAGCGTCAAGCTTTGTTGGCTAGATGTAACAGGAGGAAATGAGATGGCAGATCCGTTTTGGATTTTTGTAAAGTATGAGCGCAGGACAATCCCTATCGTCCTGTTAACGAGCATGTATCAAAGATTTTGAAGAATTGCAGACAACTTTATCAGTTGAGAACGTCAAAAAGCAAGCTGCTCGCCGTGTATGATATTGGGATCCCTTTTCTGTCATGAAGACATTCTATGGGTGGCGGTCGTGCTGTTTCAGGTTGTCCCAATGACAATTTAATCCCTGAATGGAATGATTTGATTTATAAGGGCGATTTCAGACGTGCTTTTGAACGCTTGACACGAACTAACCTTTACCAGAAATGACAGGTCGTGTCTGCCCGGCACCTTGTGAAAAGGCCTGTACAGAAGGTTTAAATGGTTCGGGTGTTACCATTCGATAATGAACGTTTATTATTGATAATGCATTTGAAGAAGGCTGGAGTAGCTGATTCTGGTCCCTCATTGAGCGTGCAGGTTTTAGTAGCTGTCGTAGGTTCAGGTCCTGCATGGCCTGTCAGCGCTTGGCGTCTTAACCAGTTGGGTCACAGTGTAACTGTGTTTGAGCGCTTCTATCGCCAGTGGTTTTGCTCATGTATGGTATTCCCCAATATGAAATTGGATAGAGAAAATTGTGCAACGCCGTATTGATACGATGGCTTCAATTGGTATTAATTTTGTTGCCAATACAGAAATTGGTCGTGATATTGCAGCAGAAGAATTATTAGAAAAATTTCGACCGTGTAATCTTGGCAACTGGGACTAGCGTTCCTCGTGACTTGGATATTCAGGCCGTGACTTAAAGGCATTCGATTTTGCTGATGATTTCAACAGGAAACGACTAAAAATCTTTTGGACAGTGACACGACAGTTACCGCCCTTGCTTGAAGGAAAACATGTCTTAGTTATTGGCGGTAGGCGATACTGGAAATGACTGTATCGGTACGGCTGTTCGTTTGGGAGCTGCTGGTGTTAGAGCAGTGAAATCACGCCGCAACTGCCTGAAAAGCGTCTGCCAACAAATCCATAGCCTGTCCTAGGATTAATCAGTACAGGCTATGGACAGGAAAGCCGATTTTGTTCAACAGACTGATTTGACGGACTATATCACGTCAACAGTAGAATTTCTTGGTGAAAATGGCAAAGTGACTGCGGTGTGAAGACAATTAAGGTTGGACCCTGGTTTCAGAAGCCATTGGAAGGAACTGAAGAGGTAATTAAGGCGAGATCTTGTTCTTCTTGCTATGGGCTTCACAGGTGCTGAAAAAGCGCTCTTTGACCAATTCCGAGTTGAATGTGTTTATGATATTCAACTCGAAATGAAAAGGTTTTTGTTGCGGTGATGCGCCGTGGTCCTAGTCTTGTTATTTGGGGAATTCGAGAAGGACGCAAAACAGCAGAGAAAATTGATCAAAACCTCAGAATGATGGTTACAGAGTGAGAGTAGAACAAAAAGAGGCAGGACTTTCGTCTCAGGCTTTTCTTTGTTATCAATTAGTAATAGAAAAACTTCTTTTTCTTAAAAAGTTGAAAATAATAATTCGGTATGAGTCGTCACTATTACTAGAGGAGAATGAGAATAATCGTTATGAGAAAAACAATTTTTGGAAAAAGCTGTATTTTATTTGCGACACGGCAGCAACAGTTGTTTAGGAAAATAAAATAGCTGATGCAGACACTGCTCTTCAGAGGAGATTCTTTTCAGTGTTGTCAAACGATATCGGATGCTTATGGGTTAGCTTCTATGGAATGGAAAAGATATTACAGTCTGATTTGTTGCGGGTCAGACTTTAACTGTTAATAGTTCAGCACCGATAATCAGGCGGCGGCGCCAGCTGACACTCACCAAGCAACCACTGCACGAATGATGCGATACATGCTTATCCTGTTGGTCAATGTACTTGGGGGTTAAAGCTGTTGCAACGGGCAGGCGACTGGTGCGGAACGGCGGTGATTGAGCTCTCGTGCTTCTGCACAAGCGTTACACTGTCGGTAACACTCCGGCAGTAGGGTCCCGATATGTGTTGGACAGATGGTGGTTATGGACATGTTGCTTCTGCTCGCATGCTGTTGGTGAAGATGGTAAAGTTCAAGTACTGGAATCCAATTATAGAATCAACAATGGGGTTGATAACTCATCGTGGTTAAGTTTGATCCAACAATAGTGGAACGCAGCAGTGCTCAATTATATATATATCTCACCTAAAATAGATTAGAAGATTTTCTTTTATCAGATTGACGACAAGCTTTTGAGGCTTGTCTGTTTAGACAAAATAAAAGCCAATGTCTGTAGACACTGGCTAAGGATGGGAGGCAAAAGAATAGCGTTTTGCTTAGGCTTGAGACAAAGCTCTTTAATAATGGCTGCTTACAATTATGATTTAAGACTCATGGTCAGTCAATATCATGGAAAGTGATAATAGGTTCGCGTTCTGTTTTTCATATAAATGGGCGTAGTGCATTGACAATAGCGTCCATGACCGATTGAATGCTGCTTCTTTATGTAGAGCGATACGAATCGCATTGAAAAGAATGCGTGACTGCTGCGGATAGAGATCACCAGATTCCACGCATATAAATGAAACCATGCTACTGAGAATATCTGGGCAGCTAAAATCATTTTTGGTTTTAAAATCAACAGTTGCTACTGCTGACAACGCACCATCTCTTCGGAAAGATCATGTCGGTCGCGCAGAACCCGCTGTATAATATCCGCAATACCATCTGTCAACATAAATATCTAGCGCATTGAGAAATGACCGGCGTCGCGCAGAATCTGGTTGAAGCTGGACATCACCATTTTCCATGATGAAAATATTGTCTTTTAGGGATACCGGTATCAATAGCTGGGCGCAGAACCTTTGCATGCGGTATTCCCCATGAACAGGCAAGAATTTAGGTTTTATGAGCGCAGCGCCAGTTTTCTGTTCTGTTGTCCACGTCCTGATGTGAATATTATTGGACAGCACCATGGGATAGACTTCTACACCAGCTTCTCGAATGACAGTATTGATCAGCTTAATAACACGGGTTGTATTACCAGGGTTTGGGCTAGATGAAAATGACGGTATCACCGAGCTGCAATTAGACATCTGGTGTTCCGTTTGGCAATTCGTGAAGAGCTGCCAGAGACTCTCCTGGCTGCCTGTCACATTATCAGTGATTTCACTAGCATGATATTCTTTGATTTCATTTGGCTCTATAAAAGTCCCGGGTGCTACTTTATAACCCAGTTCAATACCGTTGACAATAGCTTTTTCCATCGAACGCCCAAGGGCACGCAATTTCAAGCCTGTTTTGACAGCAGCTTCTGCAGCCTGTTGTAAACGATATTTGAAACAAAGGATGCAAATATAATACGTCCGCAGATACCTCGATGATATTCATAATGGACTGGTAACCACTTTTTCAGAGGTGGTAAAAGTTGAGATTTCGGCATTGGTTGAATCAGATAAGAGACAAAGAACGCCATCTTCACGGTAGAGCCGTCATGTGGATATCTGCTGGCTCACAACAGGTGTCCAATCAATTTAAAAGTCACCCTGTACGAACAACCCCACCTTTGAGAGTATGAATGACAATTCCCAGAGCTCTACAAATTGAGTGAGTTGTTCGGAGTGACGCTCAGATTTTTAAAGGTTAACCTCATTATGATTAATTTCATACATCTTAGCATCACGCAAGAGACGTGCTTCAATTTACCGCGGATGAGAGCTAGAGCAGAGGTCCTGCATAAAATGAATATTAGCTTTGCGCAGAAGATGGAATCCCTCAATGTGATCTTCGTGTCCATGTGTAATGACGAGGCTTTTATACGATCCACACTGTCCAACAATATAGAGAATGATCAGGACTAGGCATAGTCGTACCGACGGGCAGATCGTCTTTCAGAAATTTTGATCTGCATCAACAGTGATGATCTCATCTTGGTATTCATACCATAAAAGTATTTTTACCAATCTCTAGACACTCCAATAGCATAAACGCCAACTTCTTCGGTTTTAAATTAATATTTGCCATTTTAGAACTCCGTTAACTGAAGGCACCTGTTTCTTTTCATACTCCAGTGTTTATCATGAAGAAGTTCTATTAATTCAATATTTATAAGCTGTTTTTCTTCAACTAATTGGCAGGCTTGAATACGTCCGTCCAGTTCGGTTTGAGCATCACTATCGAGGTCTAAAGTTTTTGGTTTGTTCGCGACGTGGGCTGCTGTCTTTAGTTTCTTGATAGAAAACCTTTTGTAAATCATAGTTCCTTCTGTCATATCACAGTTAATCCAAACTAATCGGTCACTAGACTCCATTTGACAAAATTTTATCAAAATTTCGATAACCGGGTTGATCTTGTATTTCATTCTCAGATTGTACCCATAATTTAGAGGGTTAGTAAACATTAAAGGAAAATTATTATGGGGTTCTATCTTTGCTTTATTGAATGAAACTATATTATCAACTCAAAAATGACGATATCTCTATTAGACTTTAATTTAGCTCCATTTTTGCATCTTTTTGGAATGCCTAGACTAACAAGTTTTGTTGTTTCTTTAATGAAAAGATTTATCGGAGAATGAGAGACTATCTATATCTATGAGCATTACTGTCATCTGACATTGATGTCACTTTCTTTGTATCTTTTTATACATGCTATACCGTTAAGAAAAGGAAAACGTATGAATACTCCAGTTATTGCTGCCAGATACTGTGAGACTTTTTAACAAGGCTGTTGCACTTGATGCTATAGTTTTCGATTGAAAAGGGTCAATCTTTGGATTTCTTGGACCTTCAGGTTCAGGAAAAACCACGACAATCAATATTTTTAACCGGACGGTTACTGGACAACGGTCAATCCTCTATTTTTGGGACAAGACTCCGCAAATTAACGAGTCAGAGAATTAGGAAAAATCGGTTTTAGTCGGTGATACCAGCGGTTTTTATGAAAAATATCTCTTTATAATAACCTGCTTTTTATGAGTAAATATTATGGATAGATAAAACGACTGTTGACAATCTCCTCAAGCGAGCTCGTCTCATGACAGTCGAAAAACAGTAGCCGAAAAAGCTCTCGAGCAGGTATGAAGCTGTGATGACTTCTAGCTCAAAGTGCATTAATTAATGCCTCGCGTTCTATTTCTTGATGAGCCGACCTCAGGTGCGATCAGCTACTTCTCAGACTATTCATTCTTTAATTTTTAGAACTAACAAGCGGCAGGACCGCCATTTTTCTAACTACCGATGATATGAATGAGGCTACCCTGCTGTGTGATAAATTGGCATGCTTTTAATGAAGGCCGGCTAGTTGAACAGGAGCGGTCCAAAAGATTTAATTCAGAAGTATAACTCAAAACAAACGGGGTTGGTTGAAGTTATCAAGATGGTTCGGAAAGAATTTTTAGATGTTTACTGAACTAGTCAAGCGATAGCTAGTGATAGTGATAATTGCAATCCCATTCTTGCGAACCGACATTAGAAGATGATTTTATTCAATTAACAGGAGGTAAACTCAATGTTTGAACGCACATTTATGGCTCTTCTTTGGTTGCGATGTCAGATTATTCTTTCTAATAAGAGCATTCTCTCGCAAGTACTTATGCCTGCAACTTTGTTTATCTTTATCGTTTTATGATAGACAGTCAGTCTGGTCCAAAAAGCTCAAATGCCTCTTGCCTTCTGATGATCTGTATTCCTTTGCATGTGTCCTAGCTATAGGCATCCAATTTTAACTATGGCAGATGAAAAGAAAAAGAAAAACACTAACTTCTGCTGCTGAAGTCGAGTGTTAATACTAGTGAGTACCTCTTATCAACATTAGTTGTCCCAATTGTCTTAACAATAGATCTATCTGACGCTTACTCCGCTTATTTTGGATGTGCCGATTGATCATTTAGTAAAGTATTGTCTTGTCAGGTGAGCGCTGACAGCTTTAGTAATCGCACTTCTCTACTTATTATGCTGAGCTTCGTGCAAATCCGAGTTGTAGCCCAGGTTGTTGCAGTTCCAACGATGCTTATTTCAGCTTTCTTACCAATGTTATCTGGTATGGATAAAACCGTTGCCAAGTGACAGACTATAGCTTTTATGGGCCTTTTACGAAGTTTTGTACCAAATGGGAAAAATTTTCTGAGCACCATGCCGCCTACAAACCATTGAGTTTATTATCTGGCTTTTGGTTCTTTTGATCCTAATTGTTACAGTAGCTAGACAACAAGCAAAAGCAGTTACTCATAAATAAATTAGTCTTCCTTATTACAAGAAGGTTAAAATGGAGGAGAATATGATTGGATTAAATTTTGTCTGAAAAAGATGAGTTGTATGTCACTCGAAATTATCAACTCAAATTGATCAAAACTATAGCTTGATTATTTTGATTTTGATAAACAAAGTTTTGAAGATTTTATTGATTACTAGAATTCTTAGAATTTGATCAATATGTCTTATTAAGCTTGATACGATCACATCTGTTAGCTATTTTCAAAAAGCCCAACTTGATATGAAAAATTGAAGTAATTGATATTGAAGATCTTGATAACTTACTTTGAAAATTCTAAAATACAGAAATTAAAACTGAAGGGATGATATTGACGGCTATAAACGATTTAAAAATTCATTTAAAATTAGAGTGTTAAGATTTTAGATGTATTAGTATTTTAAATATCATTTGGGAGGATCAGATTGCTGTTTCTCTGATTTATTTATTAGTCTTAGAACAGAAATAGATTTATGAATTCAGCTTTTCACTGTCAACTTAATCGCAGATCTGTTTTTAGTCAGTTTAAAATTTTGTGCTTCAGTTGCTTTGAGCTTTGTTTGAGACTGCTGGCGCCAGGAATGGCACGCTGCTATATGCATGGATTAACCAGTTAGAGAAATCTGTGCAGGTGTCTGATGATGTTATCAATGAGTTTTTGCAGAAGTCAATCAGGTTGAGTAAGACTGCGGCTGCTTAATTCGAATTTAATCGCCGTCAACATGGAGATCTTTTTGATGCTGTCTGACTTTCTGCATGACGTGGCCTGTAGTACACGCTGCTGTAAGGGACTGTGTGCAATAAGAAGAACCCTCGCTCTTTACAACATCTAAAACACCACGTTTCGCTCTGGTTTGCGGTGCAAAAGTCTATATACATTTGCGTTGATGAGTCTTAGTCCAAACGATTTGAGGAAGCTTATCCATTTTTGACATTTGATGGTTGAAAAGTTACTGACCCCAATGAGCTTTTTATAAGAGGCTTTTTCTTTGTAAGTTTTGCTAATTTCTGCTTGTTTTTGAGAGAGGAAATGGGCAGGGTGATGAATTTGGTAAAAGATCAATAAAAGGTCTTGCAGGTTACTCAGGTCTGCCGCTGAGTCACTGTGCAATTGTTTTGGCGATCCGCAAAGAGAGCCATTTATCAATAATACAGATAGTTTCTGTCGATGACCTTCTTTTTCAGTGCTTTTAGGGATGCCGACAAATTTTTCTGAATTTCCGTCCATAATACTCACAGTATCAGCTAGTTAATTCCGCCTGCAAAGAAAGCTTTAATGATATCATAAACCAAATAACTGCTAACAGGTTTCTATCAGTTTCTGCCCTGGTTGCTAAAATTGCCAGTTCCCAGTCCGATAGGAGATAGAAGAAGATCTGGTGCCTAAAGATCTTAAGTTTTTCATAGCTCCTTTTGATTACTAGTTCAGATAGCCGTGATTGCGGTACCAACGGACAGTATCTAATAAGGTTTCTTCAGGTCGGAATTTGCCCGCCAAGTTCCTGCTCCAGTATGGCTAAAATATGTCGAAGATATTCTTCAGCTGCACTGTCTGCAATTTCTTTTACTATAGAACAGGTTTGCCAGTAATCTTATGATAAAGTTCATTCATTGGGCTAATGCTCGAACTAGAAAAATGAGAATATGACGTTTTGGAGCAGGAATGCCTGTTATTTCTTCAAGGTTTTGACAATACTTTTCCATAGTCATATGACGGCCTCTGCACAATAGCGTTCTGCCTCTGCGTCCGTATTTTAGAGCTAAACATGAATATCAGCAATATCTCTGCATCAACGACACTATAGCTAGCTTTTGGTGATGATCGGGTGGTTTTGCGCATATGATCCAAAAATCAGTTGCCCCGTAGCAGTTGGTCCCTGTCCCTGGTCCATACATAGAACCTGGTAAAACATAGCAAAAGAAATAAATCTGGATACTCCTGAAAAATATTCTCACAACATTTTTCGCTTAGGATTTTCTACGATAATAGTCTAATGTTTGGTATTGGGATCTCGCGACATGGTCTCATCAATTGGCTGATGACGTTCCCCCTTAAGTACAGCAATAGAAGACGTATGAACCATTTGACGAATACCCTTCTTCGTAAGCTGCTTTCCAATAAATGAGTGGTTCCCTGTAACATTAGTATCGTAGGGGTTCTTGCAATGTTTTCTTTATGACATCATGAGCAGCTGTAGGAAAAAGAGTGTCGCAATCGGTAAAAGCAGATCGAAAAGCTTCGGGATTCAGGATGTCTCCTTTAACATACTGGATAGGTAAATCACAAATTGTAACTATACTTTTCCATGGAACGTCACAGAGCAGTGACTTTAATACCTTGTTTAAGTAAAGCGCGAACAAGATTGACCTAGAAAGACCGGTAGCACCAGTTACAAAAACATGTTTGATAGTTCTTGGACTCTTGTGTGAGAGAATTCATTTTCAATTGTCCTTTCTTAGTGGCGAGTTAGATTAATATGATCAAAAATATGACCTGATATCATCCATTTTGATATTTCTATAACCTAAATTGTCAACAATTTGTTGAATCTAGTGTAAAATAATAAAGAGCAATTATATTTTTAAAAAGGAAAGTGCACAGTGTCATTGAAAGGGTCTCAATTTAGGTATTTATTTCAAAAAGTGCTGACTGGCTATAGAAAGAATTAAGTAAATTATTAGAACCTTGGAATAACTCTAATCAAGGAGAAGTCCTTGTTATTAGGGCTGTGCCCATTATCTTTAAAAGAATTGAAATCTCACACATCTGTGAAAGAGAAAAGTCCTAGCAGATTGGTACTGTCACTTTGATTAAGAAAGGTTTAGAATGCTAAAGAAAGATCGCGACCAGTGACGGGCGGCTTCCTGCTTTCTTTCACGCAGTGTTTCAAAAGCTGCTGCCGCAAGTTGAAGACATGTGAAAATAATTTTAGATCAGTGCTCAGAGAAAGACTACCCAGAAATTGAACGTTTTAGTCAAGCTTTTTAAGGGAGTAGCTCGAAAGGTAGAGTTTTGCAGGAGAAGCTCAAACGTCGTTCTCTTGGGATAAAGAATGCAAAAATTCATGAAACTTTTAGCATTTGATACCTCTAGCACAGCACTCTCTATTGCTATTTTTAGGAGGACCATCGGTTTATTAGTGCCGCAAGTCTATCATCATAGCATTAGTCTGGTGCAACCGTTGATTTTTGATGAAGTCAGTTAATTTAAGTCCTCAAGATTTGAGATAGGATTGTGGTTGCTGAAGGACCGGGATCCTCACAGGTCTTTCAGCAGTGGCTGTAGCGACGGCAGACCTTGGCTATGCTTCACTATTGATTTTGGTTGGCGTGTCTACAGAGCGCTGGCGCTGTCAATAGTCATCATGAAGGGCTCATTGTACCTATCATGGATGCCAGGCGAAATCATGTTTATGTTGGTTTTATGAAAATGGCAGGCAGCAGAAGGCTGATCAATATGCTTCTAGATGCTGTTTTGGAACAGTTAAAAGGAAAAAGCAAAGTCACCTTTGTAGGAGAAGTGACAGCATTCATGAAATTAATCAGACCTTTCCTGAGGCAAAAGTCTTGGAAGTTCTGCCATCCGCTTTTAAAATCGGTCAGGTCGGACAAAAGCTTACTCCAGATTGATGTTGCATGCCTTTGTTCCCAAATACCTTAGTGGAAGACAGAGAGATTGGCTCAAAACACGAAGATTCTGGTCTCTCTTATATCAAACGAGGTGTAATATGAAAGATGAGAAAAACCAGAAAGTAGCTGCTATCCTGCCATCCTAGAGGATGTTTATCAGGTCTCTCCTTGGAGTCAAAACAGATTTTAACTGATGTGAATCGTCTAGATGTGGATTATTTTTGTTTATGATGATAAGGAAATTGTGGGCTTTTATATCTATTCTAGCATTTTAGTAGGGGAGTTAGAATTGACAAATATAGCTAAGAAGGCCTATCAAGGACAGGGGCTAGTGTAGTCAACTCTTAGCGATGTTAACAAAGAGATGAACTGCCCATCTTTCTAGAGTACGAGCTTCCAATCAAACAGCACAAAGCCTTTTATCAAAAATTTGGCTTTCGATCTCTTGACTGACAAGAAGGATTATTATCATAATCCTAGAAGATGCCATTTTGATGAAACGTGAAGGTTTAGTAGATTATTAAGATAAGAAGGACATATGATGAGATAGATACATTTTAGCCATCGAATCATCTTGTGATGAAACCAGTGTGGCCATTTTAAAAAATGAAGATCAACTTTTAAGCAATATTATTGCCAGTCAGGTAGAAAGTCTTAAGCGTTTTGGTGGTGTGGTAGCCAGAAGTTGCCAGTCGTCACCATGTTGAAGTCATTACGCTTTGTGTTCAGGATGCTTTGCAGAAGCTGGAATTACTGCAGGCGATTTATCTGCTGTTGCAGTGACTTATGGTCCGGGTCTTGTTGGAGCCCTTTTGGTAGGAATGGCAGCAGCTAAAGCTTTTTGCTTGGGCTAATCATTTGCCCTTAATTCCAGTTAATCATATGGCAGGTCATTTAATGGCAGCACAAAAAGCATTGCCGATTTGCAGTATCCGCTTTTAGCGCTCTTGGTGTCAGGAGACATCAGAACTTGTCTGTGGCGGCTCCGGTGATTACTCGTATTGTTGGGGAGACTCGAGACGATGCTGTTGGTGAGGCTTATGACAAAGTTAGGGCGCGTCATGGGCCTTCACTTATCCTGCAGGCAAAGAAATTGATCAACTAGCTCATCAGGGCAAGATATCTATGATTTTCCGCGCGCTATGATTAAAGAAGACAATTTGGAATTTTCCTTTTCAGGTCTTAAATCAGCTTTTATTAATCTTCATCATAATGCCCGACAAAAAGGAGAGCAACTCCGCTTAGAAGATTTATGCGCTCTCTTCAAGCAGCTGTTTTGGATATCTTGATGGTGAAAACAAAAAGCTTTGGCAGCTTATCCTGTAAAAACTTTGGTTATTGCTGGAGAGTGTGGCATAACCAAGGTCTTCGTGAACATAAAAGAAGACATACAAAAGATATTGTCTTGTCATTCCACCACTACGTCTTTGTGGTGATAATGCTGGAATGATTGCTGGTGCTGCGGCCGTTGAATATGAAAAAGGCTGTTTGCAGAACTCGATCTCATCGCTAAAACCCAGTTTGGCGTTTTTGAAGGATTAGAATAAAGAGTCAATACTCTGAACCCCATGTTCAAGTATATATTTTTCTATGTTATAATAAAGGTATACTCTTTTGTGGAGAGTGTATGCAGAGAAAAAGGCTTCAAGGAAGGAGTTAGGGCATCTCTGCCAACAGCATAGGTTATGTTAGTATTGGACTTGCCTGTGGAGCTGTAGGAGCAAATTCAGCTTTAACGCCTTTTCAGATGGGCTTAATGAGTCTGTTGTCTAGCTGGCAGCGTCATCTTGTTATGTGCGCCAGTTTTGTAGCTGGTGCAGATTTATTTCAATTGTCATGACTGTTTTTAATTAATCTTCAGAAATGTCTTGATGAGTTTGCTGCGATCAACGATCTCTACTACCAGTCTTTCGGCAAACTATCTGTATCGGAAAACACTCATTACAGATGAAAGTTATAGTGTTCTCTTGAATGAACATGTTCATCATAAAATATTAGTACAGCTTGGATGTCATGGCACATACACATATTGCTATGGTTATTTGCAGTAGTCATTTTGGAGACCGCCTGGGTTCTGTATATTCTAATCCTGAGACGCTTGGTATTTAGATTTTTGCGCTTGTTGCTATGTTTGTTTCTATCTTTGAATCTCAATTAGCCGCTATGATGCTAGTTCGTAAAAGCTGTAAAAAGATAGGACTTATCTTTATTGGCTGTATCTTATCTTATTTATTAGTTACTGTGATATCTAGATCTTTGGCTGTTTTACTTTCAACATTATATAGGTTGTTTTGCGGGGTGCTTCTTGATGTCAGATAATTTTATTTTACTTGCCATAGGACTCAGTGCCTTTAGTATGGATTCCACGGATTGCTCCTCTATTTTAACCAAATATAAAAGCCTTGCGAATTTTGTTATTCGTTTTCAATTTATCGCCAATTACGATTATCTTTGCTTTAACATTATCTAGCAGTTGTCATTGAAAGAACAGGGCATTTGCAAGTATCAAATGGTTTCGAATTGTTGGCGAGTGTTGCCGACTTTCTGGGTGGCTGCCAAGCACAAAAGAATATCCTCTTAGCAGTGGTGGCGGGAGTTCTTATAATTAGCTTTTTCTAAGATTTGTTTTTGAAGATAGAGCACTTTGGTTCTTATTCCTACCAAGGAAGGTAAATGTTTACCATCTTTTCTGTGAGAATATCAGCAAGAACATTTAGTGTCCTTGCCTGATGCGTTTTCCAAGCCCTCAGTTGATATTTGTACTGCTTTAGAGCTTGCTGTTTTTCTTTACTTTTGAGATTTTTCTCTTTTAAAGCCTCACGAAGCTTTTGCATCTCTGCCTGAGCCTTAGTAGAAACCGCAGACTGTTTTTGGATTTATTAGAACCCTTTGCATACGCTTTGGGATCATCTTCTTAGGCTGCAGTATACTATCAGCATGAACCAGTTTTGATATGATCATGTTTTAATCAAACTGGGGCAGCTAGCAATAAGTTCCAAATATCAGAATCCTTAGGCTCTTTGCCAAATGGATCAACGAAAGACTTTATATTGTCCTTACGGTTGATATGTTCAACCCAAAGCAAACCAAAATGTGCCATCAAAATAGACTGTCAATTTCATGATAGTCCCTCCCAAAAGAAAAATTCTGATAAGGACGACCTGGAGGGAAGGTTGACGACATCATCATGATGCTTGCAGACTACCAACGCAACGTGTTTTTATATCATAAAGTCATATAGCACGATGGGAGATACAGGTAAGATTAAAGTAATATAGTTTAGTAGTAGGTAAACTGCCAGCAGCCCAGCTAGTACAAAGGGGCTGCTGTGATATTAAAACCGCCAGTATGGGTGCTTTAACATCAACACTTCACCAGCAAAATGACGAAATAGTTTTAGCTTTCCAAGGTTTTAGATTGATTTCCTTTGTCAATACCTACCCTTGGTCATAAAAGACTGAAGTAGAGACATTTTACTGTAATTGGAATCAGTAAGCTTTTGATTTATGGACAAAATCCAAATCTTTTGAGCTGCTTGACCCGTGGTCATAACCTTCTGATAGAAATGCTTGGTGACGTTCAGGCAAGAATGTCTTCAAAGGCATTTTTCAACGATTTTTCCTGAGTTGGTTTCAATTTTTCCAGCAATGCTTCTGTAAGCTGTGGTAGTTAAATCCAAATAGGCTGTTTCTCTCCCTGAATAAAAGTGGATAAGCGCAGTGCTGCAGGACCAGATGGACCAAAATGCGTAAAAAGCAGATCATGATTGATCTGATGTTTACCACATGTCAATGTCACATCATCAAGTGAAATCCCCTGTAGCGCTTTGTGAGGAAAGTCAGTCAGTAGAGGACTCTCAGCGGCTTCAAGATGGGTCAATACTAATTTGAAATGTTTAGCAACAACCAAAGCCAGCTGAACCGGTGGAAGGATAAGATTTTTCCGCCAGTTGTATTAATCAACTGCTGGCAGGTGAAAGATTCATCAGCTGATTTAACAATAAACTGTCCATCCTCTTTTTTGACGGAAACAATTTCGCACTGTGTCTTGATTAAACCACCAAGTTCTTTGATTTTTCTTTCCAGACAATCAATAGTGCATGATTTGTTTGTCTGGGGAAAAGACCTGCCGTGATCTTCAACCCTTTAAGGCGACGCCATTATCTTCAGACATAATCATGGTTATCAAATTGAGAAAAACACTATGGAGAAAACGTCCATACGTCGGAATACCGACTAGTAAACCCTCTAAAGTGCCGTTATTGGTAACATTACAGCGTCCTCCGCCATGCACCAGCCAGCTTTTTACCAAGCCGTTTGTTCTTTCTAGAAGAAGGGCTTTCTTACCATAAAACCCAGCAGAAATGCAGGCCATCATACCCGCAGGCCCTCCGCCGATAACGATTGTATCAAAAATGTGTCATGATTTTATCTCTAGCATAAATGATACTCCTTTAATAGGAAAAGAAACAACAGTTTGTTTTCCTCATCATAAATTGACAGATTATGACGTATGATACTATCTTCATAGTATGCTAATTCTGTAAAAATGAGGATATTATGCAGCAATTGAAAAGACAGTCAGCGAATTGGCTGAGATTTTGGAGTGAGCCGACAAGCAGTTAATAATCGTGTCAAATCTTTTTCCTGAAGAGTATGTAGAAAAGAATGATAAAAGGTGTTACTGTTGTTAATCGTGCTGGTCTGATCAAATTAGAAGAAATTATAAGAAAAACTATTTTTGAAGATGAACCTGTCAGTGAAGAAGCAAAACAACGTGAATTTCTAGAAATTTTTGATTGATGAGAAGAGAAATCACTGTCTTTATGATCAGCTCAAAGCAAAAAGACAGTCAGCTAGGAATCAAAGGGACGAACAGCGTGTATCAAAGATGTTCAAATTGCTGAAAAAGATAAGCAAATTGATCAACAACAGCAATTAACATTGACGGCTATGCAAGACAAAGAACAATTGAAGCTGGAACTTGATGAAGCCAAAGCAGAAGTTAGAAGAAATCTCAAAGCCAGCAAGAAAGGCATCAAAAGGCTTTTTGCACGTTTATTTGTGGAAAATAAAGGACTTCTGTATGTAGAGGCTTTTTAAGCAGTTAGTAAGGAAATAACCATTAGTATAGTTTTAAAAAGAAAACTGGCTCATTCTCTTTGAGAAGAATTGCCAGTTTGTTTGTTGTAAGGATTATGGTAACTTACCTGCAAATGCCTGTTGTCTTTTGCGTAGCATCCTCAATTTGACCAGTGCATCATTAATAGCCTGAACAGTCATATCTTTGCAGAGTTTCCTATCATCGATCAACAACAGCTTCTTTAAAAGTCATGAAACTAATTTCTTATTACCTGCAAGGTTGCGACAACAAGATCTTGTGCAGATTTACTCAACAAAGAGCAAGCAGCCAATTCAGACTGTCCATTGCTTTTGTACTTTTGCGCTGTTTCATCATATTTTTGCATATTCATCATAATATTTTTAAGATTCCTTCGTGACAAGGGTTTAGCCCTCGTTGTTTTTGAAATGGTGACCAATCGTAGACCACTTTTTAGAAGTTGTCAAAGGCATTGACTACCTTTGTTGTGATGAAAAGGTGTGAGTAAAACATTGATGGTTGTATTGATGGAGGAGTGACTAAACGTTTCATAAGAGGCAAAGACTAGTCTTTTCCTTCAACATTTTGAGCCCCTGATTGATTTCAAAGAAGGCAGCATGTGAATGTCAAATCTGGTTACGAATCATTTTTAGATCTCAGGCAATCGCTTCCTAAGTCTAGTCTTGAAGTTAGTGACATTAGCAGAAGTCAGTACTTCAGGAGAGTCTTGAAAGATTTGAAGGTTTTCAAGGTCATCTGTGAACTCTGAAAGGTGTTCTTTTGTCTGTCTTCCAGTCTTTCAACTCAGTAGCAAAGGCAGAGTGAATGTAAATCGTCGGCGTGATTGCGTTGTTCTCACTGTTCAATATGAACTTGATTCTTACGATGGTATGCACTATGTACAATATCGATATAGCTTTTCATTGAGATTCACATTGTTCCAAGTGAGAGCCTCCCAAGTCGTGCACTCTGTAAACATCAGCATCCGATAAAGTAGTTGATAGCGATACTCTTCTTCTGTGAAACAACTATCAAATAGCTTAGAACTGTTCCGCTCTGTAGTAGGACTTTCTTTCGTGTTGCTCAGTCAAAGCGCTTGAGTCCATTGCAAGGGTTATCAGTTCTGAATCGTTTGGGATTGCTACCTCAAAGCAACGATGAATGAAAATCATCTGTTGATTGATGTGACTGTTTGACAATGTTCTCCTTTTGCAGCTTGTTCGATGAGCCAGTACGATATTCTTTAATATCGTTGACGGTGACTCATATCAGCATTAGCGAAGAATTTGGAAATATATTGGGTATAATAGGATTCTTGTGTATCAATTGTTCTCTTTTTGTTTCTCCTCATCTTCTGACGAACCAGAGAATAGAGGTAGTCGATACTCGACGGTCTTTTAGGTTTGAACTGATTGTTGATTGATTTTTATAATCGGCTTCATACTGTTCAGCCTTGACGAGTCCTAAATCCTTTTTACGGTGACGAATGCGGTCACCTGTGTAAAGTGACTATAACCATCACTTATATCTACAAGCTTTCATTTTTCCGTTTTAAGTTTTAGTAACTGTCATTGCGTCCTCTGTCATGTAGACCAGCATTTTTGAAAGTGCATCATAAACCAGTACTCTTCATTTTCTGAGATAACTGAGCCGAGAATGTCTTCAATAGTCTTGAGGAGACACGTCCAACTTATACCAAGAGAAACCCTCTGAAACCAACTTGATTTTTGTGTTCAGAATCAATTTCGCGCACTGACTTTGTGGAATAGCCGGTTAATATCATTAGGTCGTTTTTGTCTACAATATCAATCATCTTTTTCTCCTTTCTTTGTTTGATTTCGCTGTGGATCGTAAACGCCGTGAGTCAAGATATTGTAGCAGAAGTAAGTCGTTCAATGATAAGTTTCGAGAAGTGGCGATGGTTATCTGCATACGCATACCAGCTCTTCAAATTCAGTAAAGTCATTTTCCTCAATGATGTCCACCACCTCTTGCATGAAGTTGTCTGAGTTCATCTCATAAAGAACTTGCAGCAGATTGAAGCCGCAACCTACCTCGATATCATTTACATCATACTGGGCTCTTCCTTGTTTTCCGCGTGGGTGAAATAATTGAAGAGCCCTTTAGGAGATTGAACCACCTCCACATGAGCAGGTCCATTTAGCTTCCTCTGATTAACTCAGATACCTGCTTGCAGCTCTTGAGGAGTCTAAAGAAGAATGCCCTCAGTGTTTATGAGCCTTTTTCAGTTTCCCTGTTTGTCGGTTGACATCTTTATCATGCCAAGGACTCAAGACAAGGGGACATGTAATTCTTCAAGAACCCTCAAGATACATAAGCAGGGCACTCTTTGTAGATAGGAATGTCCATTTACTTCGAACGTTGTTCTTTTGCCATATAGTGTTATACCTTTCTGATTACCGATTGATAATTGGGGTCGTGTAACTCCCAATTGTCTTGTCTATCGAAAGAGGGGAGCTATTTGGCTACTGTAACGTGCTCATAGCTCCCTCTTTTACCGTTTTTACCAACTAACCAAAGGTTATGAACCCGATTAGGGTGCAGAGAAGTAATAGTCATAATGCTGACTTGATACTTCTTCTTTGAGTTGGGAGTCGCATATCTCCCAAGACTCTTTTGCCCCTGCTGGTCTCTTGGAACTTTGATGAAGACTGTAATTGCTTTCGGACGTCACCGCTGCCTTATGAGCACAGCGATTGAAGCCTCCCGTTTATTGGGCTGTATTGGTTATCAATGGCTGTAATTCTCTCTGATTTCTCTTTTGGTAGAAATTGCGGAGCTGAAGGTGTGGTAGATGGATTTGAAATAGTTGAGCAAACCATCAAATCGAATCCGATTCAGAACCTCAATTATCATTGAGGTAAACAATGAGGAGAGAAGATAGGTCATAGCACATATGAGTAGTGGCTTCCACAGCTAGATAGTCATTAACTTGTGAGAGGTCAAGGTATACAGGTAGCAAAGTGTGCTATAAGCCAGGGTGACCATCCTAGAAAGCCTGTTAGGGAGGATAATAGAAACAAGCAACATATTAGGTTGTAAGTCCTCATAAAGAATGATTTTGTCATCATCAGAGAAAGCCTTTCAGTGTAATAGGTTGGACAAAGCAGAGGGAGAACCTGATACGGGTGTTCGTTATCAATCACCTGAATCAAGCCCGTGCCGTGTCCAATGGGAATGACGATACTTTTCGGGGTTGAGGTCGGGAACAAAATTGAGTTAGTTTTTCTTGTTGATATTTCCGATTTTGGATGAGAACATTGAGTTGCTCACGGACCGAAACCGGGATAGTCGTATGGTCACAAACGCTGGCTTACGAGTAACTAGAGTGAATTTTTGTAGCCCGTCCGAGCAGGGCAATTTGTGACAAGAGGGAGAAGAAAGAGTCTTTGATGGTCTTATTAACTCCTTCTGAAAGTGCCAGAACCTCATCCATCACAATTGTAAGATGAGTGAACTCATGACGGGGATTATCATACAAGATTGCCTGCCGCTGTTGAATCAGATTCAGGCATTGACTCAAATGCTCATTGACCTCTGATACAAAGTCTGACTTGGAAACGATTCTCTACGGGGTGAATCACAGGGATTTGATGTTCACGTGCCCATCGGCTAGAGTGTCAAACGAGATCAACAATAATCAAATCAGATTGATGTTTAAGGATGCTGAGAAGATAGGTCAGGTGTAATTTTCCTGAGCCACTGTTACCACATATAGCCAAGTGATGGACCTTATCAAAAATCGAGAGAAAAATTTTCCAGTACTGGAATCTGATTCTTTGGCAGGTCTACAAGTATTTATCGAGGGTCAGGAATAACCAAGCGTTTTGAGATACCCACTCTCCACGGAAAGAAAAGTCCACGCTGAACATGAATGTCATCAGTCTTGAGAGGAACAAAGTAAGTAGCATTCTGTTTCATGAAGCGTATAGTGAGGGTATAGGGATGCGTTAGCTATCAAGAAGATTTTGTTGTAAGAGTTCATCATCTAAGATATAAGCACAAGGAAGCCTTGGAATGAAGATGAAGCCATCCCTCTTTGACTTTGATATTGAAAAGAGTTAACATATGAACTTTCTCCGTGCAATATTGCTCCCAAAGCCATGTTCAGGCTCTGGAGCAAGTAGGATTGCAGGACGGAATCTGCTTTAGTTGCCATTATTTGACCTCCTTGATGCCGTCAGCTTTGAAATAGACGTTGTAGCGGACTTCTACGGCTTGAAGGTTGTCAAAGCGAACTAAGCTGAGAAAGTCAGGAAGTTTAACCTTGTCTTCAAATTTGACCTGAAAGGGTTCAAGTCCTTCTTGGACGAAGGTTGCCTTATAGGCGATAATCTCACCAGTCGGCTTCCGTCCTCAAAGAGTTGTTGAGTTCCAGTTCGATGCTCAAGCTGTGAATCAGGTTTTATCTGGTTTGATATATTCAGATGCGGTTGTGGCAGAATAGCCACCTTGTTTGTGTTTGGTTTTAATTGCCATATCTTTTACCTCCGTATGGTCTTGGAATTTGTTAAAGTTACATGCTCAGTTTGAGTCGTGAGTCAGACTGTCTTAGCTAAGTACATTCTCATTGTAATCTCGATTAAGATATAAATATAACTTGGCAAGTCACTATAAATCAGCTTTGATATATTAACGTTTCTAGCTATTTGCTCTGAAATGATGCTCTGTAAACACTCTGAAAAATGGCTTGGTAGCCCATTTTCTTACAATATTAAATAAGCAGTCGTTCGTGGTATAATAGAATAGTGAATAGAACCAATTGACAAGGAGAAACAGGACTTGATACCATTAGCAACAAGCAACAAGCAACAAGCAACAGCAACAAGCAATCAATAAGGTAGTTTTCTACCTCTTTTTCTAGACATAAGAAAACACCCTCTTTTTCTGAGAAAAGGGGTGTTTTGTAATGTCTCAAGACTTTATCGAACGCCCTCGCAAAAATGAGAAGGACGGACGATTGCCTATGTGCAGGAGCTTTTGAAACAGGCTCGTGAGGATAGACGAAATGATGATGTGGACAAATTGGAAAATCTTGTCCGTTTGCTCAATACCAAGAAGTATGGCCTTGTATGGGAAGAGCATGCTGAATTGGTCGAGGAAGAGATGAAACCAAAAATTCCGGTTTTATCGAAGACGAGACCATGTAGAAATTCTGATTCAGAGGATTATAACTTCTTACTTGAGGGATAATCTTCATAGTCTACATCTATTGAAGAAGACTCACTCAGGAGCAATTGACGTTATCTATATTGACCCACCATATAATACTGAAACCAAGATTTTATTTATAATGATAAAATCGTTGAAAAACAGATGGTTTTTCTCATTCTAAAAGTGTTTTATGGAGTAAGCGATTAGAAATTGCTAGGAACTTTTTGAGCAAAAAGGTTATCTTTATATCTATTGATGACAATGAACAGGCACAGTTAAAATTACTTTGTGATGAAGTATTAGGAGCAGATAATTTTGTCTCAGTCTTTGCTAACTATTATGAATTTAAAAGGAAATCAAGATGAATTTGGATTTGCAGGTACTCACGAATATACAGTGGTATATGTATAAAAGTATAGCAGAGATAAAACAATTTTTAATAACTGATGAGTCGGAAATAGAAAAGCAGGGAAAGTGGTCAAAAGATGCAAGGATATTTCAAGAAAGGTGCTACATTGAAAAAGAACAGGAGTAGATGCGCCTAGAGTAAACTGACCTACAACATATTATCCTATATTAATAAAGGATAACGAAGTGTCTATAATTACTATTGAAGAATATCAGAAAAATTTATGATAAAAGTACTAAGAAATTTGATGACTCACATGTAGATTTTTGATTTCGAAATATTCTGCCCAAGATTTTGATGTATTGCCAGAATCTAATGCTGAGAAAACTTCATGGAGATGGCAGTATTCTAAAGTTAGAGATGAAAAAGTCAGAGTATTATAACCGATGGACGAGATGGTAAATCCTCTATACAAAGGCCACAGACAGGGTAAATACCCAACTAGCAAGACATTGTTTTATAAACCAGAATACAGTAGTGGAAACGGCACAAAACAAGTGAAGGAAGTGCTTGGTAAAAAGTATTTAATAATCCTAAACCAATAGAATGATTAAAAGACTTCTTACTTCTTACAACTAAATCGTCATCTACAATTTAGACTTCTTCGCAGGTTCAGGAACAACAGGCCACGCAGTTGCTCAACTTAATAAAAAGACGGTGGCAATCGTAAGTTTATCCTCTGTACCAATAATGAAAATAATATTTGCGGAGGTTACTTACAAGCGTTTAGCTAATATTCAGGAAGACCTACCTCACAATCTCAAATATTTCAAGACAGATTTTATAGGTTAAAGAAGATTTTCCTGATGTGACTCTTGAATATGAATTACTCAACTATGTCACTCCGCTTGTTGAGTTGGAGTTTAGCGTTGACATTTCAAATCCTAAAGTACAGGTTATCTTATCAGAAGACCAGTTGGATGAGATGGATGAATCGGACTTCGTTGAAAATTCCCACCCTCTTTTATCCACCCAGAGGTTTTCTTTGATAGCAAACAAGAACGAATTCTTCGTGGATAAGAACATCACAAAACAGGAAATTCCAGATTACTACTTTGGAAAGGATATTTGATCATGATTGAATTAAAAGTTTCCAACAAAAGCTAGTTGATAAACTATTAAAAATTTACAGCTCCTGAATACGGCGTAGATGAATTAATTATCAAGTCACCAACAGGTTCAGGTATAAGACAATTACACTTTGATTGGGTGAATACCTATATTGCAAGTACCCATGATAATATTGCTTTTGTGTGGTTCACCCTGGTGCGCAGGAGAACTGGACAAGAAAGTCAGGATAAGGCAAAGAATTTTCTTCTATTGAGCTTACAATCACTGTCAGATGCACTTAGTCAAGGATTTGACCAAGGTACAACAACATTTATCAACTACGAGTCGGTTGTGGGTAGAAATAAAAGCAATGCTGACAGATAGTGAACGAGATAATCTTATGACAAGATTGAAAAAGCTTTTGAAAGCAGGCCGTCATTTTTATCCTCATCATTGATGAAGCTCATAGTAATGATACAGATAAGGCTAAAGAAATTATTTCACGATTTAGGCGGACAAGACCGTAAAAAGTTTCAGCAACCATTGAAGACCCAATATTCCCGATAAGGTTGACTTCTACGAGGTTACCGAGGAAAGTTATTGCATCGGGTTTGATTACAAAATCAGTGGTTGTTAATGAAGGACTTGAAACTTATCTTGATGACAGCCAAGATATCAGTGCAGAGTTTGAGTTGCTCTTTGAAAGTGCTGAGCAAAAACGAAAAAGAAATTGTTCAGGGTTATGCTGACAATGGCGTAACAGGAGATAATCCTTTAGTTCTGGTTCAGTTGCCTGATAAGTCAGATTCAGAGCCCTGAATTGAGTGAGTCGTATTGTAAGCTACATATCAAGAGAAATTACATAAGACATATGAGATGGCAAACTCGGAATTTGGTTGGCTGACCAAAAACGCAATTATCTCAATGTACAAAACCTAGATAATGAAGTGGAGTACCTCATTATCAAGCAGGCGATTGCTACGGGTTGGGATGCCCCTCGTGCTAAGATTCTGATCAAAAATTCGTGAGGAACATGGAAGCTCTTCACCATTCGGACCATAGGTCGTATCCGTCGGATGCCTGAACCTCTCAAAGGTCATTATGATGTTGATGTGTTGGATAATGCTTATCTCTATACCTTTGATGTGGACTTCTGAATGGGCATTTGCTCAAAAGGAGTGGGAGCACCAACACCTCTTTTGAATCGGAAGGATGTAGCGAAAGATTTCCATTTAATCAGCGAGCGATTTTTGGACTTACATGAGGACAAAGCGAAAAGACCTGCGTGAAAATCTGTATCAAAGTTTGGTTTATGAATGGAATCTGACAGATGACGTTGAATCTAATAAGCAAAGCTGGAGAATCAAGGGCTTCAGTTTGGAAGCTCGATTATCAATACATATAAACAAGGACGTTTTGACACCCTGAACACTCAGACCGTTTGCAAGATAGAGAAAGACGTTGAAGCAGACATACAGCTAATCGTATTGATTCCATCATGCTTTTCATGAACTCGACCGAGTGACTCACTTAAGAATGTTAGTCAAGTTGAGGCATTAAAACGTTTCTATAGAGATGATAATAGACCGAGGTAAGCGACTCTTGAAGTTGGAGGCTAACGAGTGGATGTGCCTTATATGTGAATAATTAGCGTGAACTGTCGTAGAAGTGTTCCGAAAAGCAGATATTCATCCAACCACCAGTATGGGTCTAGTAGTAGTGGATATTCAGGAAAATGATTTCTATATCCCGATGACAGGCGCTACTCCTATAGCTCCAAAAGCGTCGAACATGCTGATACAGTTGCAATGTTTATGACATGGTTATATGAGCAGTATGCATCGAAAGCGGGAGTGGAGGCAGAGCGACCCTTAGAGATGATTACATTGAATCACACACGAAGCTGTTGAGTTCCTATATAAAATGGTGATAAAGGGAGTCAGTGTGCTCAGTCGGTCTACAACACAGCAAGTTCTTCTTCACATCATTTCTATCCTGACTATACTGTGAAAATGAAGAATGGGTGATGTTTACATTGTTGAAAACCAGGGTGGTGAAGATGCCAAGGGTAAAGATAAGAATGTTGATGACTATGCACCATTGAAATATGGAAGCATTGAAAGTCTATCTTAAAGTAAGGACTTTGAAAAGATTGCATTTGTTCGTGATATTGCTGGTTCTCTTCGTTATCTGAGTGAAGGTGAAATGGAAAGGGTGGCATGGTCGAATGGCATCCAATTGATGAACTGTCTGCTTTTAGGAGGAGACTTGATTTCTTTTACTACACTATATTAAGAAAACGTTCTACAATGATCTATGCGCAAGTGAGTGAATTACTTTTAGAGAATTTAGAAGCCCTAGGTATTACGGATGATAACGATGATGAGGTAGAAGTTACTGATGCTGAAGCAAAATATGTTTATGCAAGGTCATCGCGTGACGGTGAAATTGATATAGATATTTTTGAACCAATGTTTATAACTGTTCTGCAAACTACCTATTACCATGAAGAGAGGCTCCAAAAGAATCGTTGGCTTGTCTCTGTGCAGGAAACTTGATGAGGAACCAAAACTTAAGGGCAGTTGAGGTTATGAAAGGGAACATTTAGCACCTTTAAATATCCTCTTTCTGATAAACTGGTTCCATTCATTTGGAAAGATGATTCGATAAGGTTGCCAGCAATATTGAAAAATATGAACCCACATCGTTTGACCTGATTAGAATTGTCCCGAAACCATAGGCCATCAGATGGGGTTGCAAAATCATACGAAACTATCACATCAGATAATCTGATTTTCGGACAAATCGGCCAGGATAATCTTGAAAATGGGATTCCAGCAGGGACAGTAGCTATTGAAGAAAAGTTATCCCAACTACGGAATGCTACAGTGAATGATTATTCACGAATGTGTTCACTGGAATTGCACCGTTATGTTTAGAGTTAGCACGAAGCTGAGAAAGAAGAAACTATCCGTTCTTCCATCATCGAAGATATAAAGAGGAAGGCTCGTCCGATATGATGAGAGTTGGATGGAGTGGCATGCTGAAACCATAGCACCCAAAAATCTGATGCTCAAAGAGATGTCTGTTCAAGAAGCCAAGAGCAAGAGACAGCAAAGATCTGGTTGGAGTGAAACGCAAGATGAACTTGAAATTGAGAAGCAGATTGATGAACCCAGCTGTTTTTTTGAGTGCCTGCCCACCGCTAAAGCTTCAGCAGAATGTGGTTTTGATTTAGTAAGGAACATTCATCTACCTAGATGATAAATATGTTCCAACTCACAAATGGAAAAACGGTTATTTAGAAGATACATTAAACTAGCTGGTTTACAACTGTTATCCCAGCCAATGAAGAACGTGTTGATAGGGTGAATTATTTGTGTGAATGCATTCTGCACAAATGATGCGAAGTATATTTTATGACATTGCAGGTAATCCGTTTTAATTTCATGGCATCATATGGATGAGTGCTGTAGGCAATGAATATTGTTCCAATAAAACTGAACAGGAAATCTAAATGCCCTGATTCTGTTACTTAATCGAGATGTTGACTGATATTCAATTCTACTATCAATCATTCCAAGGATAAGAACGAATGGATTGAACAAAGTTGATGTTCATATAGGCGAGACTCTTGGAAATCATGTCCAAGCTCAATGAAATGAGCAGTTTGCTCCTGCATTGGTTGAAGTAATGAAGTGGCGGATGTTAGAAATCAGGAACTGGCTGATGAAGTAATCTAGGCTTGAAGGCAATTTCTAACCCTCAGAAATGACAAACTGAACCAAAACTTGAAAGTGTTGCTGCTATTTGTAGGAAATGAATGCCACCTATTGTTAGCAAAAGTTGGTTGAACCATCAGGGAATGTATTGAGAAGAACGTGTGATATGCCTTATGAGTTTATATCATGGAATGCAAGTTGGGACAAATATGTGCAATGTTAATTACTTGTTAGAATAAAGGATTCAAAGAACTTGTTCTATAGAAGTGCATTATAACTTTAAAGTTGATACAATGAACTGCATGTTGGGGAAAGGCAGTTTTAATTTCGTTTGACCTTCTGCTCAATCGGAAAGACTCTGTTGGACTGTTTAGAGGAATGAGAATATTCAATTTGTACTCCAAAAATGCTAGTAAGTGAGCACCAAAAAGGACCACTTTTAAAATTTTTAGCATTTTGTACCTGTGAGAATCTAAAACCTTTAAATCAATGTTTGATGATTACAAGACTTACAGAACCAAACTAGGGTCTTCGTGTTATTCATCATAATATTGGATTCTGACAAGGGTTTGGAGCCTTGTTTAAACGGTTTGGGGATTAAAATCGTCTCTTATTGAAAAGTAAGAACTAACTGTCAGCCTGTTTTTATTATATCATTTTTAATTAGCTAGAGGGCAGAAGTTTTACATTGATAAAGAGGTTTTAATGTTATTAAGATGATTCGTAGGATGAAGATCTTTTCTAAGAGCAAAACTTTTGCTCTTTTTACATGCGTTGGCCTTAAGCAATGGGGGGATTCTCGATAGTTGATTTTGCTAAATCAATCCAGAATATAGCGTTGCTACATTTCGAACGGTTTGTTCAAAGTCTGTAGTATAGGAGGACGATTCTGGAGACTGTTCCTTTTGTAGCTGATAAAGACTTACGGAGATTAAAAGTAATGGTCATCCATTTGTTGGGGAAGATATCTTCAATCGTTAAGAGTTCTGCAAGTGATTTTAAATTAAGGACACCTTTTGTGATGATGCGATAGGTGCTTTTAAAAGGTAGTTCTCGTAAAGCTTCACGGGAGAAATTTGTCCGTTGTCAATGCTATTGTGTTCATGACTACAGTAAATCAGAGAAACGCTTTTTTGCACCATAATCAAGAACTTAAGAGCAGTCCTTTATTACTACTGATTGGCGTCAGATTGAGTTTGATTCCGTCTCATTAACCAGTATATTTTCTTGGATGGGTAAGTCAAGGTACTTCCTGTTAGCTTTCTGAGAAAAGATCGTTTAAAAAGCATGATAGTCATCACTGGAAAATAAAAAATCAGCATATGATAGTGATTATCAATGATTTTTTTTTCTCTTGTCCAAGAAAATTGACGTGTCTGATGAGAGCCGAAATTGTTAAGTTTTTTCCAAGTCAGTCAGGAATTATCCCAAATAATAGTTGGTAATTAAACATCTTTAGACCACAGTTCTCACTTAAAAGGGTATTCACTTTCACGAAAATCAATGGATTGCCAGTTATGTGTTATAGACATGTTGCCTTTGATGTGAAGAAAAAAATATGCTTTTGGATTCTCTTGGCAGAGCATTAAAATGTAGTAGACTTGATTTATTTGACATTCCAGTCTTGCAGACCATGAGTATAGACAACATGTGCTGTGATTCAGTGGGCAAGGAGGTGTGAAGATATCCCGCCAAATTGATTGTAATCGCTACTCGTGACTAATTTGTTTAACTTGTTCTACAATTTTGATATACATTATTTCTGATAACCAAGCTAAAAATTAACAGTCAATTCCGTCAGAACATCTGGAAACTTTCTCCTGACAGCGACCGACCGCACACTAGACCATTTTCACGATAATAACTATATCAAGCAGACGTGCAGATTCCGGCAATAATGACCCTAAGTTCTTTAATACCAGTCAAGCTGCTAGTCCCATGACATGGTTCCCAACAGGATTTTTCAGTTGCCACTACCAAACCATTAGTCCAGCTCAGCCACAACCCTTTATCACGCTTTATGACTCGTGCAGGCAGTGGTTCTGCTATTTAACCAATCAATAACGCAGCCTTGAAAGCGATCTCGATTTTGAGTACAATCACCGCTCGTCATAAAGCTTTTCATCGGAACCTTTGGTGCCAACACCCGATACATAAATGTTAGCAAAACCGCGAGCTAGAAAGTAAATCATTGAGGGTGAGAAGCCAATGTAAGTAAAACTTTTCAGTGCAGGACCACTCGCAACGGGAAAGAGGGAGCTACAGGAGCCCGAAAATGAATCACTGACAGCAATAGTAGCAGCTTTTAACAAACACACCACCTTCCATTTGATGCAATTCTATCGGCTCCTTTATCATTTGTTTTGGTGATAGGGACTGGCTGCTCATGACGACTGTGCTCGCCTTTGCTTTGCGTAAAGAATATTGACCTTTGCCGAGATCCAGTTGCTCCATCTTTTACTGCATCAAGGGAGCTCGACATAAAGCACTTTCTACGGATGAGAGCATTCGTATCAAAGTGCTACAGACTCTGCCAATAAAATAACGATATTGGTTATCGGCTGGCAAAATCCTTGACTGACCAACTCATCAATCAAAGTCATTCATAGTACGCGTCCCAGCAAATTGAGATTACCACGAAGTGCTGCACAGACATGATAGGAAAATGACTGTGTTTTAATGAAAGTTTTTGCTTCGTCAAAGTCAGTATAAGGCGTAACCCAAGAGTTGCAAGGCTATAGTATAAAATCTCTTCTGTTAATTCGGTCAGAATGCAAAAGCGTTACAACCGTCTGACTATCAGCAATTATACTTTTTGAAGACATCATCTTTATCAGGATTGTGAAAAGTAAACTTGACTAACAAAGCGCGCTAAGTTTGCTTTATTGGTCTTTTGACTGCTGATTTGGAAAACCAAGTTCTTTAGCTCAGCCCGTGAGACTGAAGCACCGATATAACTGTATTGATTATATTTACAGGGACCTTTCATAGCAAACGTTTTAATTTTCTAAGAGTCTTTTACATTATCTATTATACTTGATAAAATGATACATGTCTATTAAAATGCGGAGGAATAACAGACAAAATGGATGTTACGTGGACTGTAGATATATCACAGAATTATTGGTACTGCTTTACTCGTTATTTTGGGGAATGGTGCCGTTGCAAATGTAGAATTGAAAGGAACAAAAGGTTCCAAAAGTGGCTGGGTTATCATCACCTTAGGTTATGGTTTTGTGATGCTGCCCGCTTTGATGTTCGGAATGTATCTGGTAACCATATTAATCCTGCTTTTACGCTTGGCCTGTAACATCGGATCTTTTCCTGGAAACAAGTACTTCCTACATTCTTGCACAAATGTGAGCTATCTTTGGTCGTAATTATTGTGGCAACTCATGCTCCTTATTACAGGCAAACTGAAAGTTCTGATGGTATTTTGGGGAACATTCTCTACCATCTCAGCTGTGGATGATGGTACGGATGCAAGTAAGAAAGCTTCACTTATCAATGGTTTTTAAAATGAGTTTGCTGGTTCATCTGTGCTTTTCTGCGCACTTGCTCTTACGAAAAACTACTTTATGGTGAAATTGTTCAGCAATTAAACACCATGGAACTGATGTAACATCTTCTACTTTTTAAATTCTCCCTGTTGGTCTGACAGTGGGTGCCAATGTTAATTCTGGTTTGGCGACAGCTCACCTTGGTTTAGGTTTCCTTGTTATGGCACTGGTAGTATCTTTTAGGAGGTCCTACTGGACCTGCCTTAATCCTACCGTGACTTAGGTCCACGTCTTCTCACCATTTCTTGCCAGAATCAGTACTTGGTAAATCTATGGGTAACTCAAAGTGGTGGTATTCTTGTTCCAGTCATTGCACCAATCCTTGCTGGAATAGCAGGCGTTGCCTTGTTCAAATATTTATATATGAAGTAATCATTTAGATTAACAAAAAGCTGAGTTGTTTTGCTCAGCTTTTTGTTTTTACTTTCGTCTTTTCGGTTATTTTTAATCTTGTGTTATATTAAAGAAAAGCATACAATTTCTTGTCAAATTTTCATATTTTGTCTAAAATAGAACTCACTAAGGAGGATTGGACAAGATGACAGTGTTGGAACAGATGGAGTTTTCATCACCCTGTTTTACGGATTAATAACGTGAAGAAAATATTGATTTCTATCAGAATACTTTTAGGTTTCAAAGTGCTTTCGAAGAGAATTCTTTGGTTATTTTTGGGATTGGGGCTCAAGCAGGCAGCTCTTTTGATTGAAGAGTCACCGGATATTCGTACAAGAGCAGTAAAAGGACAAAAACTCAATAAAATAATTATCAAAGCTCAGTAAGACTGAAGAAATTGCTGCTTACTAGCTAATGGAGCTCAGGCAGATAAGGTTTTTAAAGGAGCTAATGGCTATGCTTTTGAGGCCATTTCTCCTGAAAAGGATCGCTTTATTCATGCTGAAGATGATTTAACGACTCTTCAAGAGACTAAACAAGCGGATTATCAACTTACCTGATTTCAAAGGGCTGTCAGCTTTCAAAGTGGAAAGTATGTGTTTAAATGTCTCTGATAAGGTAAAATCACAGAATTTTTATCAAGATCTTTTTCAAAATCAATTTCCAATTTTGTTAGATTTTGTTGAGAGTCATGGAGAGGATCTCAACCATCCAGCCTCATATTGCCTGGGATCTGGAAAATTTTAGAAATTGAGTTGTTGAAAAATTATGATCTTGTTGCTTTAAAGAATTATCTTGAAGAAAAAGGACAGGATGTCTACTTAGATAAGAAGGAAAAGATTTTGGTCAGATCCAAGCCAGATTGAAATTTGGTTTTCGTAAAGTAAAATGACCTATCAGAAAAATTATTGATAAGATTAATCAACAGATTAGTCAGCACGTTTATTTAGGAGCAAGTTTAGCACTTTATGATGGCCCAATGGCAGGAATTTTTATTTAGGAGAAACACCTCATCACAAGACAAAAGCAGGTCTAGTCTATGATCTTGCATAGTGTTTCTAAGGTAGTCGGTGTTGGGACAGTTATTATCTTTTTGCTTCTAGGCTAACTCATTTAAAAAGCTTGATGAGCCTCTCCAGGCTTATTATCCCAATTTTCATGACTCTCAGTAACCATCAGGCAGCTTTTTAACGTACAAGTGGTATTGATCCTTCATTCCCAACCGAAATAAGTTGGACTTTGCAGCTCTCAAACGTAAAGCAATCAATCACATTGAGTTGAGGCTAAAACTAAATCTTTTTCATTATACAGATCTTAATTTTATTTTTTGTTGGGTTTTTGTTGGAAGAATTCTGTATCGTCTCAGATAGGATCATAAAAGAACATGTTTTGAAGCCTTTTGGGATGGAAAAAGACAAGTTTTGGACCTGTTAAAGAGCAGTACCAACGGGCAAAAACAATCCCTATTGAAGGGTTCATGGATCCAAAGGCTCAAGTTTTGGGCATTCACACAGGCTCAGCAGGACTTTTTCAAATTTAGAAGATTTAAAGTGCTTTTGTTAACCATTATTTAAGCGATGACTTTGCTAAGCCGTTGACTCAAGATTTTGCTTATGCCGACAGACACGTCAGTCTCTGTCGACTTAATCTGGTGATTGGCTGTTTTCATACAGGCTATACTGGTACCTTTATTTTTACTTAACATTAAGAAACAGAGCGCAGCTATTTTCTTAGTAATCGTACTTATGAAAGATGAGCGCTCCCAGTGGATTTTAGATCGAAATGATTTAATTGATAATTAGCAGGGCTGCTTTTAAAAAGTTTCAGATAGCAATTGTGACTGATTTTCTAAGCTATAGATGAAATCAGAGTTGAACCCGCTAGACACAAAAGAGTCAGGACACCTTTGTCCCAATCCTATCTGATATTTAGAGAATCAAGATGATTGTACGAATACAGTCATCATATAAACATGTTTATGACAAAGCTTTTGTCATAGTAATATGCTTAATGCCAGCTTCCTCAAATTCTTGTCCTAAAGATTTAAACTGCATTCTTTGGTAGAAACCTTTGGCACTCAATTGAGCATGTAAAGTCATTTGCTGATAACCCTGCTTTTTGGCGAAGTCTGTTGCAGCATCTAGAATGAGTTTTCCATAATTTTTACCGCGATTGCCCGGTAAAACAGCCATGCGCTGTAAGGTCGCTGTGATTCCATCCTGCGTGGGTAAAAGACGACAGGTTGCAACAGCCCTATTTTTGTCATCATAAAGTACAAAATGAATGCAATGTGCTTCGTTCTTATCAACTTCAATAGTTAATGGGACACCTTGTCCTTGAACGAAGACAATGTTTCTAATTTTTACTGCATCAAGATAGGTGGATGACAGTGTGTCGCGAGTATAATTAATTTTCATAATATTATATTGTAGCTAAAAGCTTTTCAAATCACAAGAGCTGTTTTTCTGAATTTGTGAGTTTTAGAATATAAGCTCTCACTGCTTTGATTGTACCCAAAGTTAGAAGTAAAGACCTCACCATAAAAGTGAGGTCTTTTAAAACTAAACTGTTTAACTCTTATTTGTTGTTAACCAAGTCTGAAGCTGCATCATCCATTGAAAGAACTTCATGGAAAACACGTTGTGTCAATTCAGTCTTTTGTTCTTTAGTAAGGTATTTAGTGTTAACTACAGTAACCTGAGATACGAACGATAACATCTTCACCATTCATAGATCTTGGTCATAAACATCTTTTAAGATCCATAACGTTCAAGTTAACGTGTTGACTGCCGCCTTCAAAAGTAACCATACAAGACATTGTTACCAAAGTTAGCAACTTGTTCATCGAATGTCTACTAAGAGCTTTTTGGTGAAACTTGAGTTGTCAATCAGATACCATCATTTGCGTGAGCAAAGTCAAGTTTCTTCAACGAGTTCAAGCTTTTTGCAACCCAGCCGCCGGAAGCTTTATTTGATGGTTAGCACCTGGTGAGAAGAATTTACTTTTAGACAAGTTCACAGAACCATCTTCATTAGAGGTAAACACCCTTGCAGAACTGGAGAATTACCTGTTTGTTTAGAATAAGCAACATTAGAAGTGATTGTAAGCAATGATACAGTAGCTTCGGAATCTTTTGTACAGTTTCAATGACGTGCAAGACGAGATGGAAAGCCTCACAACCATCCAGCGATTGAGTCTACACGGTCATCATCTTCTCCGTAACGAGGGAAAGTTACCAACAGCTCTCATAGTCGTAAATGTAACCATCTTCTATCACGAATAGGTTTTACAGTAGCATATTTAATAGCTGATAATGAATCAACTGTATTAGAGAATCCACAAATACCAAATCCCATGTTATAGCTTTAACACGTGTTGGTAAGAAGGCCATTTGAACGGCTTCATAGTTATATTTATCAGTCATATAGTGAATGATATTCATTGCGTCCACGTAAGTATCAGTCAAATCCAACTCGGTGTTTTTCAAAATTAGCTTTGAACCGTTTCAAAAATCAAGGGACTTCATCACGGATAGGTTTCACATCAATACTTTGTAGTCTTTGTGAACATCGTCGTAACCGCCATTAAGACCTGTAAGAAGTGCTTTTAAGAACGCTAACTACGAGCACCAAAGTATTGTAGATTGTGTGGCGATGATCTTCGTTTTTCAGTGATCAAGCGGAGATACACAGCATGAGATACATGACATTTCACCATAACCTTCTTTAGCCATAGTTGTGACACCTTCATATTGAATTGAAGAATGCTTGTGGCTCATAGACATGCACTAATGACGGAAAGGGTAAGGCAATTTACTTGACCAAAGAACGGTTAAGTTAGGTTCTGGAGCATTGCCAATATTATCAAGCGTAGCTTAAGAAACGGTAGTCCACATCTTGCACGGTGGCGTCCATCAGCTCCCATACCAGCCATAGAAGTCGTAACAAATGTTGGGTCACCTGAGAGAAGTTCGTCATAAGCCTTTAGTACGTGCAAATTTAACCGTACGAAGTTTCATAACGAAGTCATCAACGAATTCTTGGATTTCTGATTCAGTGAAAGTGCCACGAGCAAGGTCACGTTCTGCAAAGATATCAAGAACGATTGGGACACGTCCAAGAGAAGTTGCAGCACCATTGATAACGCGGCAGACAGCCATAAAGGCGATATTAATCCATTGGATAGCTTCTTTAACATTCATAGCAGGTTTGCGAACATCAAGACCATACAGATCACCCAACCGCACTACTTCGCCGCGCCTGATATTGAAGATTGATCTCTTCACGAAGACGAATTGATTCTTCATCAATTTCAGCAATTGAGTTCCAGTCGTTCACTTTTTCTTGCATCAAGTAGTCAGCACCATAGAGAGCAAGACGAGCATAAACCCAATAATACGTCCGCGAGAGTATGCATCTGGGAGACCAGTTACAGTGTGGGCATGACGTGCACGGCGAATGTTTGAAGTGTAAGCACGAAAGATACCATCATTAACGGTTGTTGCATATTTGCTAAAGATTTCATGAACGGCAGGGTCTGGTTCATAACCATGTTCTTCAAAGCTGTTTCAGCCATGCGAATACCGCCTTTTGGCATGAAGTTCAGCTTAAAAAGTTCATCGTTTTGGATACCAAAAATCAATTCATTTTCCTTGTCAATATAACCTGCTGGGATATCAGCAATAGATGTAATACGTGTATCCATTGGAAAACGTGTTTCTTCGTAATGCGCTTTAGTTTCTTCTACGACTTTTTTGATGTGAAGTGAACGTTCAGTAGGGCCGGCAAGAAAACTTTCGTCTCCGTCATATGGAGGTAGTTGTCTTGAACAAGCGAGAAAATGCTGCTCTGTCTTTTCCAGTCAGTTCCTTTTAAAAGCCTCCCAGGCTTTTTCAAAAACGCTCAGTGTTAGCTTTTGACAGTTGCCTACACTGAGTTCCCTCTATTCTAGCAACAGTTAATCTGTTACAATTTGCTGATTATATTCCTATCATACAGTAACCGTTTCAATGTTTACGAAAAGAACTTGCTGTAAGCGATTTCTTTTATAATACAGTTTGTTGAAAAGAAGCTTAACTGTATTATAAAATACAAAAAGTGGCGGAAAGTACAGAAAGATTATATAATGGATACAAATAAATCATAAAAAGAGGTTAGTGATGCTTATTTTTCCGCTGATTAATGATACGTCACGAAAAATTATTCATATTGATATGGATGCCTTTTTGCTGCAGTAGAAGAACGTGATAATCCTAAATTGCAGCAAACCGCTTTGTAATTGGTGCTGACCCCCGTCAGCAGGCGGCGTGGTGTTGTTTTCGACAGCTGCTTCATTTGAAACAGAGAATTTGGTATTCACTCACAGCCATGAGTTTGCAAAGAAGCATTGACGAACGTTGTCCTGCAAGCTATTTTTATCAGAGGCAATCATACTTCAAATACCGTCAAATTGATTACAAGTCAGAGAAATTTTTAGACGTTATACAGATTTGGTAGAACCCATGAGTGATTGACAGCCTATTTAGATGTTACTGAAAATAAATTGAACATAAAATCAGCAGTGAAGATTGCTAAACCTATCCAACGCGATATTTGGGAAGAATTTTCATTTAACTTGTTCTGCTGGTGTCTCCACAATAAATTTTAGCTAAGTTGGCTAGCGATTATGATAAGCTCGTTGGTTTAACAGTCATTTTTGCCACAGGATGCAGAAGGCTTCTTAGCAACCTTACCTATTGAAAAGTTTCATGTGGGGAAAAATCTGTTGAGAAACTGCATGCTCTTTCATATCTCTTACGGGTAAGGATTTGCAACAGGTGCCGGAAATGACCTTGATTGATCTGGGCGTTTTGGCTTTGATCCGTATCGAAAAGCACGTGGTACTCAGTAATTCTCCTGTCAAAACGACCGCATTCGTAAATCTATTGGCAGTGAGAGGACCTATGGAAATTGTTTTTACAATGATGAAGATATTAAACTGAACTATCAAAGACTGCCAGACGAGTAGGCTGACAGTTTAAAAGTATGGGCGCAAAGGAAAGGTGTCGTTATTAAAGTTCGTTATTCGGATTTTTCAGCACCGACCAAAGCGAAAAACCTTAGATGTACCCACTCAGGATTTTGAAGTTGTGAGCGTTCAGCTCAATCACTTTTGATCATCTGACAGAAAATAATTCTGGTGTCCGTCTTTTAGGTGTATTGTAATCTGTTTGGAAGATGGTGCCGAGAGGAGCTTTCAACAGCAGACGATTTTAAGACTTAATTGATTCAAAAGTAGCTAAAACGATACCAACAGCACCAAGTCCTGCTAGAAAAAGTAAGGATAGCCCATCTCACGTTTTGAACTCTCTGCCTGCTTTTTGGGTGGAAAGTTTTGGATAGGATAATCTTCCTGATGTTTAAAATAGAGAATAAGACCATAATATTTGCCTCTGCCAGCAGAAAAGTCCCCAAAGTTCGGGATTATTTAGTCCTCTAGCTCAGCATCAAGTTCAACACTTTTAAAAATTTGATAGCTGGTTAAAATAGCACCTATCAAAAAGAGAAAGAACTGATTATTAACATCTATTTGTTGATATCATTACAATCACCTTCTAAATTTCTTTTTATGATTTTGATAAAACAAAAATAAGTACACCTAAATCATGATAATACTTAAAAACAATGAAATAGTAACTTTTAGAACAATAATGACAAAACAGCAGACAGGTTATCATCGCCAGATAGCTTAATCAAAAAGTTTTGCAATGTTTTGATTTCGCTTCTAACAGCATTTGAGTTGTCTTATCTACGATGTTCGATCACTTTTTCCATCGTCTTTAACAGTGTGTCTAAACTAATCTGATAAAGGTCACTAAGTTTTATCAAATCGACAATGTTGGGTGATTTTTCATTTTCCCAATTAGAGATGGTTTGTCTCGAAACTAAAGATTAAGTCAGCGACAGCTCTTGGAGTTAGATGGGATTGTTGGTGTGCTGTTTTGAGTTTTTCTCCAATGTTCATAGGTTACCCGTTTATCTTCATCTTACTCTCTTTTAGAAAGGTCTATCAAAAACTTTACATAATGGTCAAAAAGCTTGTCAAAATATTTTTGACAAACCTTATTCTATAGAAACAATTTTTAGTTCTTTAGCCACGCCATCGTGATCATGTCAAATTGTGTCATTTTATCAGCATAAGGTAATAGTACTTCACTGGCATTTTCATGGCATAGCCGACAGAAAGCAAAGGCTAACATTTGCCGATCGTTATGTTCATCACCAAAAGGCTCATTAAATCATCTCAGAAAGATTAAGCGTTTTGAGCAGATTTTTAGTATGCTTTTGTGAACTCCTTTTGGTGAAAATTCGAGGATATTCTATAGGGGTCGCCCTAGTTGCTGATCATTTCATGATTGAAATGGCGACGCATATCATTAGCTAGAGCTATATTTATCAGCAACTCGGGTCTGCAATAAGAAGGGCATGGGATCCCGTGTAATCTTTTTCAGGTTTAAGCTGCATCTTATTTGTCAATTCTCACACCAAAAATTTCTGGTTTAATGGTGACGGTGATCGGCGTCAAGCAAAATTTTTGCGGTATTCACTGGCAATAAAGTCTGCTTCAAAGGCCTTTTCATCTCTTAAAACGTCAAAAGATACCTTCGGTCAATCCGGAACCTTGTGTTCTCACCAGCCCATCTCAGGAATGAATCAAAGAACCATTGAAATTAATCATTGGTGCTTTTAACTCCTAGAATTTTATAAAATTCCAAAGCCACACGGTAGCGCCAGTCGTAAATGATAACCAAGTGTCCTTGCCTTTTGAATAATAATAGCGACAGTGTAATCGGAAAGTGTTCCGTCACTTTGAGGAAGCGTACCATCTAAATCAATGATGGCAATCATTTTAATCATAGCAAAAATTATAGCAGAAAAAGAAGAAAAATTAAGCAAGTGAAGGGACGATTAGTGTGCTGTGAGCGAAATATTTCAATGATTAGTTGAGGATGCTCTACTTAAACCAAACTGTTTTTACCACTATAGGTATAGGGAAAATCAATGACAGCGGTGGCATTATCAAATTTATTTCAGACAAAAATTTAAAAAGGCTTTGCTAGATAGAATAGCAAATTGAGGTTCATGAACTTCTTAATAGTGAACTCTAGGATAGAAGATATCATTTTTGAGAATACGATATAATTTTATTTTACAAGTGGAGGTGTTTTATGAAAATAAATTGCTTATCAGCCATCTTTTTCTTTTATGATTTCTTGGAGCTATTGTTTATTTTCAAATAAAAGAAACGTATTTAATTTGAATATGTTTCTGGCCCTTTTGGCTTTGGATTAGTTTCTTTTGCCTTAATCGTTTTTAAAAATCTTTTCATTAACCTTTTATTTTTACGTTATTTTGGCTTTTCTTCATCCCAATACTTTTTATATGTTGACGGATTTGGTCACATGGATTTTATTGGCAGTAGTTTTAGTAATGTTCAGAGTCTGATTCACTATTTTTGTGCTAGTATTCTTTTGGTTCCTTTTGTGCGGTGTTGAGAGTGTCAATCAGTTATTGAAACGTTTTGTGATTAAAGAATATTATAAGCTGTTTGTTCTAATATTGTTGTCTGTGATTTCTAGTTTTGCCATCCATTCAGGACGCTATGCCAGACTTAATTTCTTGGGATCTTGTCTTGCGTCCAACAGTAGTCATTACTGAATTAAGTAAACTCTTATCGCAGATGTTCTACCTTTATTGTGCTTATTCAAATCATGGCTTTTGCTTTTTCTTGATAAGGAAAGCAGCAACATGGTCTCTTGAATACCATTTCATCTTTAGCTATAATAAGACTTAGTGTTCATAAAAAGGGAGAACTATTTTTAATGGAAAAGTTTTTAAACTAAAAAGAGAACAAACAACTGTTCGGACAGAAGTGTTGGCTGGCATCGCAACCTCTTTTTGCCATGTCCTACATTTTATTTGTTAACCCTTCTATCGAGTCAGACAGGTATGCCATCACAGGTGTTTTTCTAGCAACTATTATTGGCTCTATCGCGGGAACCTTGATGATGGGACTTTATGCTAATATTCCTTATGCTATGGCACTGGGAATGGGCCTCATACACGCTTTTACCTATACAGTGGTCACTTGGTTATACTTGCAAGAAGCTTTAGCATGGTTTTTATCTGTGGGATTATTTCAATGATTATTACCTTAAACCAGAGTTCGTCGTATGATTATTGATGAAATTCCAAACAGTCTTAAAAAGCTATCAGTGCTGGTATTGGTATCTTTTTGACTTACATTGGTCTTAAGAATGCTGGTTTGTTGGAATTTTTAGCTATCGATCCAGGAACTTATAGTGTCTAGTAAGGTGCAGCAAAAACGCGCCTCTATTACAGCTAACTCTTCCGCAACACCATCACTGGTTAATTTTTAACAATCCGGCAGTTCTCAGTGCTGTTATTGGTATTATTATCACAGCTTTCTATCATTAAAAAAATATCAAAGGCAGGGGTTATCCTTTCATTATTGTAACAACTGTTATTGCTCTTTAGCGGTGTTGTTGATCCGTCAAAATTGATTTTTCTGCCAATAATCCAGTGGCTGTTGAGCGATTTGGGCACAATTTTTGGAGCGGCTCTTGCAATAAAGGTTTGGAGAGTCTGTTTTCAGATGCTGGTCGCATTCCTGAGGTTTTGATGACTATCTTGGCTTTTTGCCTTGACTGATATTTTTTGATAATGTTGGTACCTCATTGGTACAGGAGCTAAAGCTGGTATTTTTGATGTAACTAGTGAATCAACATCATCTGGTCTGCAAAATAAAAATGGATAAGGCTCTGCTTCAGACATGGTGGGGAACAACGGTTGGAGCAGTTGCAGGTACCTCTCAAATGTGACGACTTTTGTTGAATCTGCCGCTGGTATTGGTGCCGGAGGCCGTACGGGTCTGACAGCGGTTGTCGTTGCGCTTCTTTTTGCTGTATCAAGTTTTTTCAGTCCTCTTCTTGCTATTGTTCCAACGCAGGCAACAGCAGCAGTACTTTTTAATTGTCGGTATTATGATGCTATCAAGTCTCAAAGACATTGAGTGGTCTGACATGAGCCAAGCCATTCCAGCCTTTTTTGCAACTGTTTTTATGGGGCTTGCTTACAGTATTACACAAGGAATTGCAACTGGTTTTCCTTTTTATACCTTCTCTAAATTGATTAAAAGGAAGCCAAGGATATTCATCCTATTATTTGGGTGCTTGATGTTCTTTTTCATCTTGAACTTTATCAGTTTAGCTGTTTTGTAATTAAAAATTTGTATATTAGGCTCAGATAAAGCTGAGTCCCATTTTACTGTCCAAAGCGAAATTTTTCATTTTTGAAAAATAGTTGAAAGTAATAAAGATTTTGATATAATACTTTTTATGTTTATAGTTACAAAATGAAAATCAGCTAATGGCTCTTGGACAGAGAATTGGTCAAAAACTACAAAGCTCAAGACGTTCTGCTCTGACAGGCGATTTAGGATCTGGGAAAACCACTCTGGACAAAAAGGAATTGCCAAAGGTTTGGGGATTAGCAGATGATTGAGAGTCCAACCCATACGATTGTTCGTGAATATGAGGGAAGGCTGCCACTTTATCATTTGGATGTCTATCGAATTGGTGATGATCCTGATTCTATTGATCTGATGATTTTCTTTTGGAGATGGCGTAACAGTGATTGAGTGGGGAGAGCTCTTGACGATAGCCTGTTGAGCGATTATTTGACAGTCCTGTAGATAAAACAGAGGATGGCAGACAAACTACTTTATTACCTCATGGCCTGCGCTCTCAGCAATTGGTTGCGGAACTTGAGCATGACTGAGCAGGAAGTTTTATCTGTCAAGTCGCTTTTGAAGATACAGAAAAGTTTGCATCAGAAATCTGAAAAACCGATTAAGAGATTAATTTTAATTTGAGATGAAGAGTGCCCTCATATAACTGCTCAAGAAATGGCTTGCTTTTATTGAAAAAGCTCAATCAGTCAATGAAATTTTGTGTGATTGTGTTAGGGTCGCCAAGTGATAGAGCTTTGTGATGATTTTAGCACATAGCGAAATGATACGCTGTTTGGAAATGAACGGTTCAAAACAAAAAGATGGAGTATTTTGATGCTTTACCTTAGGAGGAAACCGATAGATTAGAAAACAAAATGAAGATTGGTATTTAATTATGCTGGTCTAATATTTCTCAAGCTTGGTAGCTTTTAGGAGTTTATGCAACGAGTATTTATAACTTTTCTTTAGGAGAATTTTCAAAACTTTTAAAGATTATGGCACGGTCTCAGGTAAAGACGTTATTGCTGATGAAAAACCTTTAGTATCCTCTTAATGGAGTTGACACGTGCTCTTCCGAGAGGACTTCAAATGGGAAGGTAACAGTGACTCTATGATTTTGGTAACTGTTAATCCCAAAACTAAAAAGACAACCATGACCAGTTTAGAACGGATATCTTGGTTAAATTATCTGGATCTGAAACTAATGACCAGATCTGGTTATGATGCTGCTTTAATGCAGCCTATGCTGTTGGAGGTGCTAAGATGGCTATTATGACGGTTCAGATATGCTTTGACATTACGATTGATAAATATGTTCAAATTAATATGGAAGGGCTGGTTCAGTTGGTTGATGCCGTAGGTGGTATTACGGTAACCAATCATTTTGATTTTCCACTTTCAATTGAAGAACATGAGCCTGAATTATTGAGCATCAGTTGAGCCTGGACTCACAGATTACATGGGGAGCAGGCCTCGTTTATTCGCGAACGCGTTAGGATGATCCAGATGGAGACTATGGACGTCAAAAGCGTCAACGTGAGGTCATCAGCAAGGTCTTAAAGAAAATTTTAGCTTAGACAGTGTCAGCAAGTATCGTAAAATTCTTATCAGCGTCAGCAAGAATATGCAGACTAATATTGAAATTTCCAGCAGTACTATCTCCTAAAACTGAGTACAGCGATGCTCTCAAGAGTATTAGAACTTATCAGCCTCAAGGGAGAAGGAACGACTATTGACGGTGGTTCTTATCAGCTAGTAACCAGCAAGGAATTGCTAAAAGCCCAAAAATCGAGTTAAAGGACAAATTAGGGCTGAAAAATCAACTGTTGAAAATCTGAAAACAACGGCTAGTCTTTATGAGAATTTTTGATGGAGGCGATACGAGTATTTATGACAGTAGCTCCAGTGCCTCAGATTATAGTAGCAGCGGTAATTATTCTGGCTCAAGTTCAGATTATGGTTCTAGTTCTTCTTATGGTCTCCAATTCGAGTTCTGGTTCTTCCAGTGATTATTCTGGACAAAGATAGTTATAATCAAGGAAACTACCAGCAACCCGTTGCAGGAACGGGAATTGTAGATTAGTAATAAAAATAAGGTGGAAGGGTATGATCAGTTATACCCTTTCACCTTACTTCATAAAGCCGGTATAAACGTTGCAAAATGAGATTAGAATCTTACTTTAACCCCAATTTTCTATAATAATGATATCTTTCCAAGTTTCTCTGAGGCCTCTCAGTCTAGTCTCTTGGTGATATTTAGCAACTATTTTTGAATTTCGTCCATGTGAGATTGGCTTTCTTTTTGAAAGACACGGATTTTATAAGTTAAATCTTGATTGATAGCTTGTATCTTTTTCTTTTTGTTGTTTCATTATCGCTAAATTTTCTTTAATGTTATTAAGATCGAATTTAGCTTTGTCATAATGTGTTTTGCTTTCCTGAAAGAAGTCTTGATATCTTTGCGTTTGTAATACATCTGATAAAAGACCGGCTCCAAGAAGGCTTTCGAAAGAAACGAAAGTTTTAATTTTCATGCTTCAACTCTCCTTTGAATATCTTCGGCTAATTGTCCAAGACGGTAAAGTCAGGTTCGTGTTGGACAAAACGAATGTCAAATTCATCAGAACTCAGCAAAGCGAGGGAACCAAATGCACATGGGCATGAAAGACGGTTTGACCGGCGGTTTCTTCGTTATTATTAATGATATTGAGGCCATCAGCCTTGGTTGCCTTTTTGCAAGGCGCGTGCGATTTTTGGAATGCGCAAAGAGATTGGCCGCTTGTGTTTGAGCTCATCTCATGGGCATTTCTAACATGCTCCTTGGGAATAACAAGAGGTGCCCTTGGTAGCTTGAGAAATATCAAGAAAGGCTAGGACATCCTCGTCCTCATAAACTTTTGATGAGGGAATGTCACCAGCTACAATCTTTACAAAAAGACAATCGTTCATAAAAATCACCCACTTAGTTTGTTTTGTTATAATATAGTATATCAAAGTTAGAAAGAAACGTCATGTTAAAAATAGGAAAAATTTGACCGGTGGTTAGCGTCAACATTCCTGTCTTGAAAATACTCAGCTTTTGAGGTTGCTGATGGTGAGTTGTCGGCTCATAGGCCCTCAATGGTGCAGGAAAATCAACAACTATCATGAAATTATTGACTTTTTGCAGCCTTACGAAGGCAAAAATCAGTATTGATGGACTGACGCTTGCAGATCAAGAAATGGCTTTATCGAAAGAAAATTGGGTTTATTCCAGAAAACGCCTAGCCTTTTACGAAGAATTAACCTCAAAAGAGCACTGGAGATGATAGCCATGGCTTATGATATTAGAGTGAAGCAGCTGTGCGTGCGCAAAAACTGCTGGAACCTTTTTAGATTAGAAGATAAACTGATTGTTTCCTATCTCATTTTTCCAAAGGAATGAAAACAAAAAGGTCGCGATTATCTGTGCTTATCATTGATCCGAGTCTTTTTATTGTTGATGAGCCTTCTGGGATTGGATCCTGTTGCTATTTCAGATTTGACTCAGCTTTGGCAGCAGAAAAAGCGCTAAGGGAAAATCCATTTTGATGTCAACTCATGTTTTGGACTCTGCTGAAAAAGATGTGATCGCTTTTGTTATTTTACATCATGGACAAATCCGAGCTCTAAGGAAGTCCTGCTGATTTATCGAATGACTTTTGAAATGCAAGCCAGCCTTTCAACGATATCTCCATGACTTTGACTAAAGAGGGTTGATTATGAAGGCAATTTTTACAAAAAGACGATTCCATTTTATCAATCAATGCAGTCGATACCTTGCTATGTTTTTAATGATCATTTTGTTTTAGTATTGATTTTTACCAGGTTTTCTTACGGCACAGTATAGTCAACTGTTAAAACATTTCTCCGGCCAATCATTGGCCTATCATGCTTGTTTTTAGCCAGTTAGTGTCTTGACCTTACTATTTTTGGGGGAAATATAGCGAACTTATTTGAACCAGCGGATCAGCAATTTCTGGTCAGGAAAGGACATTGTTGCTTTATCCAAAAGGCTAAAAGACGAGCTCTTTTTCTTTGGGGAACTTGGCACACTCTTGCTTCTTATTTTGGCACCCTTTTTACGTTTGGGACTGGCACTTTTTCTTTTCTGCTCCTTTTTGCTCTTTTTAAAGGGATTAATTATTGAGCAGAGCTTTTTGAAGCAGAAAGGACTGAACTGGGATCATGCTCTTAATCAAGAGAAAAACGGCAGCAGGCAATTTTAAAAATTCTTTTTCACTTTTTACCAATGTTAGCGAATCTAAACAGCGTTAAGCTGACGGCTTATTTGGATTTGGGACAAAATTATTGCTGAAGGAGACTCATAAAGCGTGGACTAATCTTATTTAAGAGCTTTTTACGTAGTGGCGATTATTTAGGACTGACCTTCGTTTAGGTTTTTAAGTCTTTTAAGTCTTCTTTTTATTGATAATCCTTAATGTCAGCAGGTTTTAGCGCTCCTTTTTAATTACCTCTTGCTTTTTCAATTGTTGGCTCTTTATAAAACATTATGATTATCAATATTTAATCAGCCTCTTTTCCCATTTCAAAAGCGGGAGAAGAAGGCTAATTTGAAACAGTTATGTGTGTTATTCTATATTTTCTAACAGCTGTTGAATTTTTGTTTTAGCTTTTTCATGGCAAAGACAATTATTTTACTTTTGGCAATGCTTTGTCTCAATGAAGTTTATCTGCCTACAAAAATAAAGAAGATGATTGACTAAGCTGTTTAAAAACAAGTAAAAATAAGACTAGTGATTTGAGATGAAAAAGGAGGGGAGAAAAGTTTGGCAATAATCAGATAAAGATTTAACCTTAACGCCTTTAAAGGGCAAAAAGTGGTCAAGCTTTATATCGGAACTTATCCAAATGGTGATAAGATTTTTGTTGAAAAATCAATACCACTCCCCATCTTAGTTGCCTTAGCTTTGGCGAGCAGATTGCTCCTCAGCTTTTATGGGCAAAAACGCTTAGGTAATGGCGATATGATGAGTGCCTCAGGAATGGCTGGATGGCAGACTTTTAACCGAGAGCCGATATGAATAGTAAGCAAATTATACAAGTTTTGCTGCAAATGCATAAGTCGAAACCCTTGGTTAATCAGTTACCTCCAGTTAGAATTACTAAAGTTGAGACACCTTGGATTTGCTTCTTATCATGGGAACGCAGCGCGCCTTACCAAATTTCAGAATGCTTTATTTGCAATCAGTTGTTGCTGGAAATGAAGCGCAACTTACCTGATTTCAGACTATGCAACTATTGTTCATGGAGATGTTAGACACAGCAATTGCGTGATTACAACCAGTGGTTTGGTTTATTTAGTAGATTGGGATTCTGTTCGAGTGACAGATCGCATGTATGATGTAGCTATGATTTTAAGCCATTATATTCCATATAGCGTTAGCGGAATGGCTGAGCTTATTATGGTTATAAGCAAAATACTAAGGTTTTTCAAAAGATAAATGGTACGGCAACTGTCTTATTTATCACAAATTTTAAAATATTATGAAAATCGAGACATGGAAAATGTCAATCAGAAATCATGAATTACGCAATCTTAGAGAATCCTTTTAGAAGGGGAGAAGGAGAGTCAGACGATAAAGGCGCCAAAGAGCATCTGGAAAACAACTCGATATGTTATTTTAAACCAGAAGAAGTCATAGGGCATTGGCAGGAAGTTTTTGGCAACGATCATCCCATTCATATTGAAGTTGGCAGTGGCAAGGGTCGTTTTATTACAGGAATGGCTGCATCTCAGATCACTACATAGGATTGATATTCAGGTTTCTGTTCTTAGCCATGCTTTGATAAAGTTCTCAGACAGTCAGCTTCCAACGTCAAATTAATGTTGGCGGATGGTTCTAGTTTGACGCATTATTTTGCAGATGGAGAGTTGACCTTTCTCATTTAAATTTCAGTGATCCTGAGCTCAAAAACGGTATGAAAACGTGCTGCTTGACTTATAAAAAGTTTTCTTGATACTTATAAGAAAATTTTGCCAGAAAAGGGTGAAATTCATTTTAAAACAGATAATCGTGAACTTTTGAATACAGCTTGGCAAGTCACAATATGGTATGATTTTAGAGCAGGTCTGGTTAGACTTGTATGCTCAGTGATTATGAAAATAACGTTAGGACAGAATATGAAGAGAAATTCTCAAAAAGGTTTAGTTATCTATCGTGTTGAAGCACGATTTAAGAGATCAAACGTTTCTTTGAGAAATATATGTCTGTTCACGTTATCAATATAACTGGAGACTTTGTTCAGTTTATAGCGAGAGGTCGCATAGTGGTTGAGTCGCACGCTTGGAAAAGCGTAGTCCTTAACGGGCTCAGTTCGAACCCTCCTCCTTTTGATAATTAGCATAAATTAACGCTAGCCTTGCTTTTTCCTTATTTATGCTATAATAAGAAGAAATATGAGAAAGGAGCGAAGTTGTGACTTCGCCCTTATGTGTGAAAGTGAGGAAACACTATCGCAACGCTTGTTGATATTGTAAGGCCAGTAGTCGCACCTGTCATTCCAAAACCTTTTGAATTGGTTGATATCGAGTATGAAAAATTAGGTGGAAACTATGTACTCAGTATTTTTGACGATAAACGAAGGGATTACGGTTGAAGATGATCAGATTTGGACAGATATTATCAGTCCTTGCTTTGATACTCATAAAGCCTGATCCATTTCCAGAACAATACATGTTGGAAATTTCAAGTCCTGGTCTAGAACGCCCCCAAAACTGCCCAGAGTTTAATGAATGCTGTTGGTCATTATATCAATGCCGTCTTTATCAGCTTATTGATAAGGTCAAAGTTTTTGAAGGTGATTTGACTGCCTTTTGATGGTGAAACACTAAAATGACTATTTAGATAAAACACAGCAGAAAAACTGTTACTATCCTCATAAGATGGTCGCCAAAGCCCGTCTTGCTGTAAAACTATAGAAAGGAAGATCTTGCAAAGACAAAGAGAAACAACTATGAGCCAAGAAATGCTAGAAGCCTTCCGTATTCTGAAGAGGAACACATTAACAAAGATGATATTATTGATGCGGTTAAAGAATCATTGAAAGTCAGCTTATAAACGTCGCTATGGGCAGGCAGAAAGTGCTGAGATTGAATTTGACGAAAAGTCAGGAGATTTTAAAGTCTTCACCGTTCGTGAAGTTGTTGAAGAAGTTTTTGACAGCCGCCTTGAGATCAGCTTGAAGGACGCCCTCGCGATCAGTACAGCCTATGAACTTGGAGATAAAATTCGTTTTGAAGAGTCTCCCGCGAATTTGGTCGCGTGGCTGCCCAGTCAGCCAAACAAACGATCGATGGAAAAATGCGCCGTCAAATGCGTGAAGTCACTTTTTAATGAGTATAAAGAGCATGAAAGAGAAATACGATCAGGGACTGTTGAGCGTTTTGATAATCGCTTTATCTATGTTAATTTAGGAACGATAGAAGCGCAGCTGTCACGTCGAAGATCGAGTTCCGGTGAAACGTTTGCTTCTCGCGATCGTAACTGAGTTTTGCGTTTATAAAGTAGAAAACAACCTGGCGGGCGTCAATGCTTCGTTAGTCGCAGCTCATCCTGAATTTATCAAGCGTATTATGGAACAGGAAATTCCTGAAGTTTTGATGGCACTGTTGAAATTATGAGCGTGGCACGTGAAGCTGGTGATCGAACGAAGGTTGCAGTTCGCAGTCATAATCCTAATGTTGATGCTATTGGAACTATAGTTGGCCGCAAAGGTGCCAACATTAAGAAAGTGACCAGTAAATTCCATCCTAAACGTTTTGATCAAAAACCGACTTTTGGGTTCCAATCGGAAGAGAAATGTTGATGCTATTGAGTGGGGTTGATGATCCAGCAGAATTCATTTATAATGCTGTTGCTCCTGCTGAGGTTGATCAAGTTCTCTTTGATGAAGAAGATGACAAACATGCAACAGTTGTTGTACCAGACAATAAGCTGTCACTTGCTATTAGCCGTCGTGGTCAAAATGTCCGTTTAGCTGCTCATTTGACTGGCTATCGTATTGATATTAAGTCTGCTAGTGAATTTGAAGAAATGGAAGCCGAGTGGCAGCACAAGATGAAACCCAAGAGGCTACTTATGAAGAGGCTCCTGTTGAGGAAGTTTCTGAACTCTCAAGAATGTGAGCAGAAGATGCAAAATAGAAAGTCAGGAGGTGTTTGATGGCAAAGACAAGAAAATACTTTTAAGAAAGTCTCTTGTTTCAGGAGAGATTATTGATAAACGTGATTTGCTTCGGATTGTTAAAACCAAGGAAGGTGATGTTTTATTGATCCTACTGGTAAGAAAAATGGGCGAGGGCTTATATTAAACTTACAACGATTAAAGCTTTAGAAGCTAAAAAGAAAAGTCTTTAATCGCAGTTTTTCCATGGAAATTCCTGAAAGCTTTTTATGATGAATTAATTGCTTTTTGTTGATCATAAGGTTAAAAGAAGAGAGTTAGGTCTTGAATAATTCAAAAAGTTATCAAACTTATTAGGTTTAGCCCAGAGAGCAGGACGTGTTATTTCAGGTGAAGAATTGAGTTGTTAAAGCTATTCAAACTGGACAGGCACAGCTCATCTTTTTAGCCAAAGATGCTGGTTCGAATCTAACTAAAAAGTAACGGATAAAAAGTAATCATTATAATATAGAAGTCTCCAGCAGTGTTTTCAGCACTGGAATTACATATCGCTATTGGCAGAAACAGAAAAGTTCTTGCTATTGTGGATACTGGATTTTTCAAAGAAATGAGGACCTTTGAGGAATAAAAAGAATAGGAGGACAAGATTTGTCGAAGAAAAAGATTATGCGAAAATTGCCAAGGAAATTGGCAAAGAAAGTAAAGAAATTGTTAAAAAGGGCAAAAATCATTGGGCCTAGAAGTTAAAAAGCCATGCTTCGAGCGTGGAAGAAAGTGATGCTAAACGTATAGTAGAAAGTTTTACTGTCTCTGTGGAACCCAAGTCTGTTACTCCAACTTCTAAAGTTGAGAAAGAAGCCAAAGCACAAGAAGGATCTATTGCAGCGGAACCCAAAGCAGCTGCTGGCAAAAGTTTGCAGGGCGTCCAAGACCGCAAAAATCGTAATTTTAAAAGCAGAACGAGAAGCGCGTGCCAAAGCAGAGGCTGAACGTCGTCAACAATGGTGAACGTCGAAACCAAAATAAAGGACAGAACAATCGGCAAAAAGACAATCGAAGTCATGGTTCCCAAGATCGTCGTAATGATAACCGCACAATCGCAATCGTCAAAATGACAATCGTCGCGATAATCGTAATCATTTTCAGAAATCGACAAGAAGCATCAAAAATCCCAGCCGACAGGACCGCGTTTTTGATTTCAAAGCACGTGCTGCAGCCTTAAAAGCAGAACAAAATGCGGAATATTCATGCGCAGAGTGAAACACGTTTTCATGAAGCTCAAGAAGCTAAAACGTCAAGCCGCCTAAAGCTAAAAGAAAAAGCTATAGCCAAATCAGAAAGAGCAGCCGACGGTTGAAGCTAGCAACAACTGCAGCGCCACAGCTCAGCCTCAGACAGTTGAACAAGTGACACATCCAGCAGCTGTAGATACACGTCGCAAAAACAGGCTCGCCCAGATAAATCACGTGATTTTTCACATGAAATGAAGACGGACCAAAACAAAAATAAACACAAGAAAAATCGAATAAAACAAAACCAAGTGAGAAATCAAAAATAGTAATTGGAATAAGAAAAATAAAAATCTAAAAATAACCGTAATCATAATGCTAGTCTGAAACCTGTACTGAACGCAAATTCCATGAACTACCAAAGGAATTTGAGTATACAGAAAGTACGACGGTTGCTGAAATTCAAAACGAATTAAGCGTGAGCCTGCTGAAATTGTACTCTTTATGATGGGAGTTATGGCAACTCAAAACCAATCTTTGATGCTGATACGATTGAACTTCAATGGTTGATTATGGCATTGAAGCACATCAAAAAGTGGAAGTTGATAGCAGCTGATATTGAACGTTTCTTCGTTGGAAGATGATTATCTTAATCCGAAAATATGGTTGAACGTGCGCCCGTTGTAACGATTATGGGGCATGTCGACCATGGTAAGACAACATTGCTTGATACATTGCGTACTCCCGTATAGCGACAGGTGAAGCTGAGGAAATTACCCAACATATTAGCCTATCAAATTGAAGAAGGTGGAAAGAAAATTACTTTCCTTGATACACCCGGACATGCAGCCTTCACAAGTATGCGGGCACGCGGCGCCTGGTAACTGATATTACCATTCTTATTGTAGCTGCTGATGATGGTGTTATGCCACAAACGATTGAAGCTATAACCACCCAAAGCTGCTGATGTTCCAATTATTGTTGCTATTAATAAAATTGATAAGCCGGGCGCCAATCCAGAACGTGTCATCGGTGAGTTAGCTGAGTATGGCGTTATTTCAACTGCTTGAGGGCGGCGATTCTGAATTTGTTGAAATTTCAGCTAAATTCGGTCAGTATATTGAAGCAACTTTAGAAACTGTTCTTCTAGTAGCAGAAATCCAAGAACCGAAAGCTGACCCAACTGTTCGTGCTATTGGTACAGTTATCGAAGCTCGCCTTGATAAAGGAAAAGGTGCAGTAGCGACGCTTTTAGTACAACAAGGAACGCTGCATGTTCAAGATCCAATCGTTGTTGGGAACACATTTGGACGTGTGCGTGCTATGACCAATGACCTTGGACGTCGTGTTAAGGTTGCTGCTCCATCAACGCCAGTCTCTATCACTGGTTTGAATCGAAGCCCCAATGGCAGGGTGACCATTTTGCCGTTTATGAGGATGGTGCTGCTGCGCGTGCTGCTGGGGAAGAAAGAGCTAAACGTGCTCTGCTGAAACAACGTCAATTGACTCATCGTGTCCGTCTTGACAATCTCTGATACGCTCAAAGCCGGTGAGGTTAAATCTGTTAATGTTATTATCAGCAGATGTGCAAGGTTCCTGAGTTTTGGCAGCCTCTTTTGAAGATTGACGTTGAAGGTGTGAAAGTTAATGTGGTCCACTCAGCTGTTGGTGCCATCAATGAATCAGATATCACCTTGGCAGAAGCTCAATGCTGCTATCATTGGTTTCGACGTTCGCCCAACTCCACAGGCCCGTCAGCAAGCTGAAGCAGATGAAGTTGAAATTGTTTGCATTCCATTATTTATAAGGTAATTGAAGAAGTAGAAGATGCCATGAAGGTATGCTCTGATCCAGAGTTTGAAGAAAAATTATTGGTGAAGGATTATTCGTGAGACCTCAAAGTTTCTAAAGTGGGAACCATTGGCGGCTTCATGGTAACAAATGGTAAAATTACGCGTGATTCAAGTGCTCGTGTTATTCGTGATGGTGTGGTTGTCTTTTGACGGTAAGCTCGCTAGTTTGAAACATTATAAAGATGATGCTAAAAGAGGTTGCAAATAGCGGTCAAGAAGGCGGTCTCATGATTGAAAAATTACAATGACATCAAAATTGATGATACTATTGAGGCTTACATTATGGAAGAAATTAAAAGATAATAATATTTAGTTACTCCCTTTGTTAACACTTCTAGGCACGCAAGTACAGTCGTTGTCGTGTTGCCTTAGATGAACGTCATATGATTTCTTTTGAAATTCAAAGATAAACAATAAAGCTAGGTCATCTGGCCTAGCTTTTTCAGAAGATGAGCGAACGAAGTGAGCTTTTACAAGATATTTTTGTCGTGGTGAAAAGAGAAAATTGTAAAAATTAGAAAGAAAGAGAATGTTCAAATCATCGTATTGAACGTGTTGGTATGGAAATTAAGCGCAGAAGTTAATGAGATTTTTGAAGAAGGTACGTGACCCACGTGTTCAAGGTGTCACTATTACTGATGTCCAAATGTCAGGTGATTTATCTCTAGCAAGGTTTACTATACTATCATGAGCGACCTTGCTCTGGGATAATCAGAAAGTTCAACATAGGTCTTGAAAGGCCAGGGACCATCAACTGTGAACTTGGATTTGACCATGTATAAAATTCCTGATTTGACTTTTATCAAAGATGAATCTATTGAGTATAGTAATAAGATTGACCAAATGCTGCAGGATTTAGAAAAGAAATTATAAAACAAAAGTTTCTCCTGTCTGCGTGTTACACCGCTGTAAAAGTGCGAGAGGCGTCAAGCCCTCGTTGGGATGAGAAGTCCAATGAAGGCTTTTTCCATCAACTTTCAAAAACGATTATTTTTCGAAGTAGGCTGCTCTATACTCTTTATCGGAACAATAGGTTTGCCAGTGCTGACAGAGTATCAGCATCATCTACTTTACTATCCCAGAAGGCACTCCCAAGCCTTTTGTTGACTGAGCTTGTCGTGCTCCAGTATGTTTGTGAGTCAGTTGCGATGCAGTAGGCGAAAACTATTTTTAATTTTATTGACCATTAATACAGGCATTATAACGTCATTTTTAGCTCGTTTGAGACCAAAATAGCTACCGTTTGGGATATGCTCCATTTTGAAAAATAATTTGCTATATTAGAGATGTCGGTTGGCTAACCAGACATTATGGAAAAGAAGGTATCTATCATATGAATACACAAAGCATTTGAACAATTTAACGTAATGGATAATGAAGCACTTTCAACTGCTGAGGGTGGTGGTATGATTAGACGTGCCCTTGGCACAGCTGGTTCTGCAAGCTGGTTTAGGATCAGGGGGTATAGGGAGCTGCGTACAGTTACTACCCAGTCGTTGGTACAGTATCTGGAGCGGCATTCGGAGGTGCCGGTCTGGAGCAGCTGTAGTGCTGCTACTTTTGATGAACATGAAAAGAGTCAGAAGATCCTTATTGATCGGAAGTCTGCCTTTTATTATTCTTGTTTAGTTTTATGGCGAGTAAAAATCTTTTAAGGAGCTCTCGCCAATCATTTATAGCATTAATTTACTAGGTCTGTTAGAGCATTGGTATCTTATGGTTTTAAAAATTAACAAGAATCACAAGAGCTAATCGAGGACTGTATCATTTTGAAAAATATTATTGAAGAACTGTTCATTGTTTGAGTGAAGGAGGCAGAAACCAAGGTTTCAGCACTGCCCTGCTCTTTAAAAGCTGATAAGTAGGGTCGTATTTTGTCAAATTAAAAATCAGTTTTTGTTGGCAAATGTGAGACAAAGAGGTTATAATACATTCTACAAATGTAGACAGAGAGCTCAAATGACATCTATTTCAAATGCGTGAATGGGAAGCACGCGTGTTAGTCTCGCTTAAGCAGATGACTAGCAGCAGTGAGTATTACTGCTATCATAAGTCAGGACTTAGTGCTGGTCCGCTTCAGCGAGTTAAAACGTTGATTACGCGTTTATCAGAAAAAGGCTACTTGACCAGTCAGCGTCGTATGGAAGAAAATACATCTATTCTGGTTTGAGTTTCAGAAGAGGAGGCATTAGAGCAGCAAGTGTCAGGAAGCTGTCGCTTTTGTTGTGTCACGAAGCATCAAGCTTTGGGTGGACAGCTTAATTGAGGAAACGCCTATGACTGTCTCGATATTGAAAATTGGAGCTCCATGCTGTGTCCAAAAGCAAATGCTGTGCCTGGAAGTTAAGTGTAATTGTGTCGGGCAATGCTCTGACCATGAACATTTGGAGGTGACATCAAAATGAGTGAAGAAGTATTTTTGATAGATGGCATGACCGTGCCTCTCGTAGCCCATCACTGTTGAAAATGCCGTTACGGAGACGGTGCTGAAAGCGCAGTAGTCAATTTGACAACTGGTGCAAAATGACGATAGATTACGATGCCGCTAAGGTTAGTGAAAGCAGATATTACTACAAGGCAGTTGCTGGTGCGAGGCTGTGGCGCTAAAGTTTGCGACCCAACGACGGCTGGAAAGTTCAGGAGGATCGTGGCAGATACAGGCGTTACGCGGTACTAGCGTCTTTGTGGACTCTCGCTACTACCATTCCCCTCTTTTATATTTGCTCATGGGAAGGCGGTTGGCTTGCCCTTACCTAATCCTAGCGACTCAGCAGCGCTCCGCTCACCTATGCGATGGTTTTGCTTCTTTGACAATTCCGGTTATCGTGTTAAGTTGGAGCTTCTATGACAGTGGTTTTAAGATCGCTAAAAGGTCATCCCATATGGACTCATTTAGTGTCCTGAGCAACAACAGCGGCGTTTCTTTGCCAGTCTATGGAACTTACCTATGTTTACTTGGGACATACATCATACTCACCATCTCTATTATGGATCGGTAGCTAAGTTATGTAACTCTCCATTACTTTAGGAAATACTTGCAAACCCCATCAGACAGGTCAGAACTCATGTACATTAATGCGTTGTCTCGCTAAAGGAGGCCTACTCTGATACGTGACGGACATGAGGAGATTAAAGGTTCCTATTGAGCAGACTGCAAATCGGAGATAAAATTTTGAATTAAGTACCCGTGAAAATACCTGTGGATGGTCCGAGGTCCTGTCAGGGCATTCTGCCATTGATGAATCCATGTTAACCCAGGAGAATCTATTCCCTATTGATGGCGGATAGCCCTGTTTTGGCGCCGGGTCAATCAATGGTCAGGAAGTCTGACACAGAGGCTGAAAGTTGGCAATGAAACCTTGCTTTTCCACAAATTATTAACTATTGGTTGAGGAACGCTCAGCAAAACTAAAGAAACCCGTGCCAAGATTGCTGATAAGGTATCTGCTGTCTTTGTACCTGTTATTATAACGAGTGCTACTGTGACTGTGGTCTCTTCTGGTATTTTGTCATGGGACAAGACTTTGCCTTTTCAATGACAATCAGTGTCGCTGTTCTGTCATTGCCTCGCCCTGTTTAGTGCTGTTTTGCTTGTAACGCCAACGGCTATTATGGTTGGTAGGCAGGTCGTGCCGCTGAAAATGGAATCCTTTTATAAACGTGGTGATGTCTTGGAATTGGCGCATCAGATTAATACAATTGTTTTCGATAAAACAGGCACTATTGCTCAAGGTAAACCAGAAGTTGTTCATCAATTTTCTTATCGCGATCGAACTGATTTAGTGCAAGTGACGAAGCTTCCTTTAGAAGCATTATCTGAACATCCCTTAGTCAGGCCATTGCTGGATTATGCGACAAAAGAAGGACCTCATTTTACTGCAGTGGAAGACTTTGCGCTTCTCTAACAGGGCTGGGACCGCTGAAAAGCATGCTGCTGCTGAACTGTGCTTGTAGCTGATGAAAAATTGACGCGTCGACAGCTATCTCTCTAGAACAGGCTCCAAGCAGATTTTACAAGGCAGCAACAGCTCAGGAAAAACACCCATTTTGTGTGCACAGTGATGGTCAATTGTTAGGACCGATTTACCATGTGCGGACAAGGTAAAGAATGACAGCGCAGCAGTTAAAGCTTACAGAATATGACTGAGTAGTATGCTGACGATAATGAAAACTGCAGGCTATTGCCAAAAGTGGGGATTACTTTGTTATCAGTCAAGTTTTGCCGCAGAAGGAAAAACACAGGCCATTCTGATTTGCGGGCGGAAGGCAAAGAAAGTTGCCATGGTTGGAGACGGTATTAATGACGCTCCAGCGGCACTTGCGGCAACAGATATTGGCATTTCCATGGGCTCTGGAACAGATATTGCCATGGGTCATGAATTGTCTTGATGAAACCTGCAATGCTTGATATTGATACAGGCACTTTAAGAAGAAATTAGTCGTGCTACTATTATTAATATTGAAAATCTTTTCTGGGCATTTTATTTATAATGTTCTGTCAGTTCTATTGCTATGGAGTACTTTATCTCTTGGCGGACCTTTGCTGGATCAATGATTTGCTGGTCTAGCCATGAGCTTTGCTCCTGTTTCTATTGTTCTAAATGCCTGCGTCTTAAGTTTAGCAAAATTATAAGAGAATTATCATGGAAAAAACATATCATATTGATGGCTTAAAATACCAAGAGCTGCGCTTGTAATGTCACAAACGCTCAGGTAAAAAAGAAGTCCAATGATGTCAAAGTTGACCTTGATAAAAGTCGGATTACAGAAATCCAAGCAAGTGGTCTCTTAAACAGGCACTGAAAGGAACAATTATGAATTGGGGCAGAAGAAATTTAAGTAGGCTTCATATACCTTAAAACTGTAAGAACACAGTTATTTCATTGCATCTTATCAGATGGTCACAAAGAGGAAAAGACTAGAAACAGTTTTTCTGCTGTAAAATGAATTTATAACGTGTCTTAGTTATCTCGTTTTCCAATTATTGTAGAATATGCAAATTATAATAACTTGCTGTGCCAGTTTCCACTCGATTTGTGATACACTAGATAGTGGAATGTTTTAGAAAGGTTATATGATTATGGTTAAACTGATTGCTATTGATATGGATGGCACGCTTTTGAATGGTCAAAGAAATCCGCAAAAAAGAAAAGAAAATATTGCTGTTGACCAAAAACGAAAGCTCGTTGAGCTATAAAATTGTTGTTCTTTACTGGGCCGTGTACAGACAGTGTTGAAACCCCTACTTTTGAACAATTGAAGCAGCTGCTGAACAAGAATTATGCGATTCTAAATAGTATGCTCTCTTCCACTGCATTAATAGAGATTGGTTCTGACTTATCATGATTTAAACTTTGGCAGATATCTCTATTTGTATGATTTGCTTGAGGGGTTATCCTGAAATCGATTTAACATTGACTGCTGATGAGATTATCTGGTTTTGGCGATCAAGTATCAGAATTGTTAACATGATTAGGAGTCTGGTATTTATAACGCAGACTGTGAGCTTAAATGATGTAAAGCATGCTGCTAAACCAGTTTTCAGGCTATGTATTTAGGAGAGAGCGATCGCTTAGATGCTTTCAGCAAAAAGTTGAGTGCAAATTAGCAGAAAAATTTACTACTGTGAAGTCAACATTTTTGAAGTGATGCCTCAAGCATTACAAAAGCTACTAGTTTGAAAGAATTAGCTCAAGTGAGTTTCAGACTGATATTATGGCAATGGGAGATGCCTTAATGATCTTGAAATGCTCAAAGCAGCAGTTTCAGTGTGGCTATAGGAAATGCTAGTCAGAAGTTAAGGCTGCAACAGACCTTGTGACTGGTTCTAATGATGATGCTGGTGTTGCTCAAGCTATTGCCAAGTATATATCTTAAATAAGTGATAAATCATGAAAAAGGAACTGAAATCGTTTATCTGCTTAACACTAGAAAATAGAAAGTTCAGGATCAATTAAATAAAAATAAAACCCAGGACAAAGCCAACTCACAAGGAATGTCCTGCTTTTTCATCTTATATAAAGCCAGCAGTGTTGAAGATGATCAAAATATCCATGCAAACAGCAATTGGCGTTGATAGTGAGGTCATAAATGAACCAGAGAGAACTGTTTTCAATAATCAACCAGCGCAAAATTGCATTTGGATATTAAAAAAGGTTGTCAAAGTGTGAGACAGAAGAAATAATGGGCAAGTAGCAGCTAAGCCGTTATTCACATAAGTACCTAAAACTTAATTTGAATGAGGACTAAACAAGATGGTAATAACTTTTATATTCTTTTTGCCAGGGTAAAGTGCATTTCTGACGATAGGAAACACTAATGGTTAGGGCGCCTGTATACCAGTAAAGATTAGCAATAATCGTAAAAAATATAGTCGCTGATTTGCGAAAACAGCATGCTGTTTCTCTTTGGTAAAGAAGAAGAATAAGCAGACAAAAAAGCAATGTAACTG
>BNJU01003557.1_pt1 | contig 118881 bp, 151 predicted proteins | sample 8539281 | NCBI WGS metagenome assembly BNJU01 (sample SAMD00202456, study PRJDB9452) | human saliva metagenome | isolation source: human saliva | place: Japan | reverse complement strand
ATCAGCAGGCGCAGCAAGAGGCAGGTGTGTGCAGTGCGTGGTGTGTGCAGTGCAGCAGCAGGCACACACCTCCTGTTATCAAGGCAACCACCTGAGTTTGATGGTCTTCTCAAAAGGTCTTGCAACCAAACTTGGGATCATAGCCCTTTTTCCACCAGGGAAGTCCTTCGCCCCTTATCTAAAACGTAAGCCAAGATCCAGTTCTCCTTTGCTCTCTATACAGCTGAGACAGAAGGATATCCAAAAATCTTGGACATATCCCTCCTTACTAATGGGCCTAAAGACAATGATTTCATCAATACGATTTAAAACTCCGGTCTGAACAGATTTTTCAGCTCTTCCAGTACCTTATTCTTCATATATTGATAATCTTTTATCCAGCTGTCCGGGAGTGGTTTCAAAGCCTAACTTTTTCGGGCTAATAATCTGCTCCGCCCCTGCATTGGAGGGTCATGATAATGATGGTATTCTTAAAGAAACCTTTCGTCCCTGAGAATCGGTAATATGGCCGTCATCAAGCACCTGTAAAAAGAATGTTCAACACATCCGGATGGGCCTTCTCAATCTCATCAAAGAGAATGACGGAGTAGGGATTTCTTCTTACCTTCTCGGAAAGCTGTCCCCCTCATCATAACCCACATATCCGGAGGGGAACCAATCATCTTGGAAACACTGTATTTCCATGTACTCCGACATATCTACACGAATAAGGTTTTGTTCCGAGCCGAAAAATCACCTCGCAATAGCTTTGGACAGCTCTTGTCTTTCCCATCCGGTGGGTCCCAGAAACATAAAGGAACCGATGGGTCGTTTTTGGGATCCTTTAAGCTTCTACACGTCCTCTCTTTGATAGCTTGCGCAACAGCCTTCACCGCCTCATTCTGACCAATCACTCTTTCGTGAAGAAAGATTTTCAAGATTCTTCAATCTTTCCGTCTCCGTTTCTTCCAGCTTCTTGGTAGGAATCTTGGTCCAGTCTGAGACCACCTGAGCAATATCCGACTCCCTAACATGAAGACGATTCTCTTCCCTTTCCTTCTTCCAAAGCTCCAGTTCCTTGCTCAGACGCTTTCTTTTCTGTTCCTGTTTTCTCTTAATCTGAGAAGCCACCTTCAAAATCTTCCCTACGAATGCAATCTTCTTTCTTCTTCAAACTCTGCAATCTGGGCTCTTAATTTCTTGATTGTCGAGGCTCTCCACTGTTTAAAATGCGGATTTTGGAAGCCACCTCATCGATTAAATCAATGGCCTTATCCGGCAAATATCGATCGTTAATATAGCGGGCGCTAAGCTTTTACCGCCGCCAGAATAGCCTCTTCTTCAATCACTACCTGATGATGCTCTTCGTAACGCTCTTTGATGCCTTCCAGAATCTTGATGCTTCTCTTCCGTTGGTTCTTCAATGGTAATCGGCTGAAAACGTCTTTCCAGTGCCGCATCCTTTTCGATGTGCTTTCTATACTCCTCCAAGGTGGTTGCACCGATAATCTGCAGCTCTCCCCTGGCCAAAGCAGGCTTTTAAAAATATTGAAGCATCCAGTGCTCCCTCAGCACCTCCGCTGCCCGATGATGGTATGAATCTCATCAATAAAAAGAAGCACCTCACTCGTCTGTTCTTGCCTCTTGAATAACCTTCTAATCCTTTTCCTCGAACTCTCCCTGGTATTTGGAGCCTGCCACCATGGCAGATAAGTCCAAGGTTAATAAACGCTTTTTAAAATACTGTCCGGAACATCCTTTGCCGCAATCTTATTGGCCAGGCCTTCCACCACAGCAGTCTTTCCCACTCCCGGTTCTCCTACAAGACAAGGATTATTCTTGGTTCTTCTGGACAGAATCTGAATCATTCGCATAATTTCCTGTCCGCGACCAACCACTGGATCCAACTTTCCTTCCTTTGCAAGAGCGGTAAGATCCCGAATACTGATCCAAAGTTGGAGTTTGTACGGATCGTACTTCCTTCTCTATTATTTCTCTCTTCCACCAGGTTATCTCTTCCAATGGCGGAATTCAGCTGGGTATAAATCTTCTGCATGGAAACACCCAAAGTTGAAATAATACGGGATGCTACACAGTTTCCATCCTTTAATATCGCCATTAATAAATGTTCGGTTCCCACCAGACGGGACTGTCCCTCTCTGGCTTCCTGCATCGCCTGCTCCAGAACTCTCTTGGCAGATGGGGTATAACCGCTGGGGTCTGCAAGGGAAACACCGCTTTCTCCGCTCACCATAAACTTGGCAATCATATCCGCAATCTTTTCTTCCGTAACGCCATTTGCCTTTAAAACCTTTCCTGCAACGGCTGTACCTTCCCGTACAAGACCTAAGAGGATATGCTCTGTTCCAATATATTGATGATGACACTCTTCAGCCACCTCTATGGCAAGTTGTAAAGACCTTTGCGCCTGTATCGTAAACTGATTCATCTTCTCCACCCTATCCTTTTTCTATACAATACTGTTTCTGCTTTTTATAGTCCCTAAAAGCAGTCTTGTCCAGTTAAAACTTTCTGATTGAATCTAAACATTTTATCATGATAGCAAAGCTTTTTGAATAATCTGTGAAGGAGTCCTATGAGAAATATTTTCATAGACAAAAAAATTCATGCAGTATAGCTCCAGGATAAATCCTACTTTTATGGCTATACTGCATGATAACAGTCTCTTACAGTTCTTCGATTTCCAGCTCTACTTCTTTGGTATGTTCCAAAGAATCCTCTTTTATGCTTCTCTTTATCCGCCAATCTCTTTTTATCTTCTGCAGATAAGGAAATCGCTCTGGTGGCTCCTAAATCCGCATCTTCAATATCGGATCCGTTTTCACCCTCATGATGCACATTCGGTCTTCGTCCAATCAGCTTGGTTCTTCCCTCTTCTTCCTCTTCCTCGAGAAATCCTTTTTCCTTCATGGAAATTCCTCCTTTAAAGAGAAAACGCTCTACATTGGGTCGGCTTTCCTTTCGCTCTCGCTCCAAGGTTTCTTTCTGGAAAGCAATAACTTTCTTCAATCTGCTACGTGTCTGCCACAGGAAGATGGATAGGGCGGCAAGGAGCAAAGCCACTAAGGCAAAAACTATGCTTAAGATGGTCTGAACATTATATTTTCCTACCAAAGCATCATATTGAGTCAATAAAGTCGGATAGCTTTCCGCATTTTTCTTCTGCTCAGCCTCTAAAGGATCCTGAAAATACCGCTGAATGGTTTTTTCCTTTAAGTCATAACGATAAAAATGTAAATCTCCCGCATCATTCATTCCATAAACAATGATGTACTGATGCTCTGTATCGGCCTTCCATACCCATCCCTTTACCTGATGACCGTCTACATCAATGGTGCTTTCCCAAAAGCCATCCGGAATCTTTACATCGGAGCCGGGATTCATAATGGTAATACTCTTATCCTTTGCGGTAAGCTTAACCCCCTCGTTCTTGGTCTCCGCCTCTTCACTTTCTTCTGCAGAGGCCGAGGTTTCCGCCGCACTTTCACTGCTTGTTTCTTCTGCAGTAATATTTACAGCACCCTTTCCCACATGGGTAAGGTTTAAAAGACTTTCATCCCCGCTGTATATTTCCTGCTTTTCTACCGTAATACTGGACTGTCCTGCGGAAGCAGCCTTGAATTTCAAAGCAAATGCCAAGGTATTTGCAACGGAATTATCGCCGGTACCGTGTACACGCAGAGTTCCTGCACCTCCATCAGTATTCGTTCCGCTGACAAACTGCAAAGAATTACTGTCGTAGCGAAGGGTAATATCTACTCTGGCTAAAGGAGTATCACTCTTCACCTTCATATTCACCGTGATTTCTTCTCCCACCTTACCTGTCGGATCGGAAAAGCTTAGCTGTCCGTCTGCAGCAAAAACAGCCATGGAAAACAGAAGGCTGAGCAGGCAAGTATATAGTATATATTGTAATGATTTCATTATTATTTCCTCAAATTCCTATGATTCGAGTCTTCCCATCCTCTGACAGTACCCGAAGCTTTACTCGACATATTCCGTTATATTTTACTGAAAGATGAGAATTCTTTCAAGACTTTTTAACCAAGAGGACTCTTTCCAATCTCTACTACTTCTACACCGCTCTCTGTCTTCCCTGCTGAGCTGTTTGTGTTGCTTCCATTTCCATTAGCACCTGCATTTCCGGCATTGCTTACTGTGCTATTACCGCTGCCCGAGCTATCTCCGGAACTGTTGCCACCATCTTTTCTTGTGGGTTTCTCATCTCCGGTAGGAATCGGCTCTTTCTGTCCCGGCATATCCTTATATACGGGGATGGAGAAAACCAGGGCTTTATTCTTCATATCTTTGCTGTAAGCTGAAGATAACTTTGCCCCTTCCTCGGCAGCTCCCTGTACATTGGTCATATATTGATGCTTAAACAGGTTGGATCCTTGTACATTCCACTTCTTCAGGTACAAAGTATTCTGTCCCGCATTCATATAATTTTCCGCAAAGAACTGTGCTCCGCCCACAATAGACTTTTCTCTGCTATTCCAGGGACGCATATAGCGCCACTTTGCTTGGCATACCAGATACCTCTCTCGATGGCTCCCATCTTTCCATCCTGGTAAGCACCGATATTAAAATAATTGTAATGTCCGCTACTTCCGGAAATAGAACCGCTGCTTCCTTTTCCCTGCTCCTGTAAAATCATGGAAGCTAAAACATAGGGATTCTGCTTAGACTGCTCCGCAGCCTTCATAATAATACTCACGTAATCCACACCGCCTGCATTTGTTCCGTTACTTGCATTGGAATTGTCCGCAGATGCCGCTGTGGTTCCGGAAGGAATAACAGTTCCCTCCCCATTGGATAAGTTTGCTCCCGGTCCTTCGTTGGAAATGACTACTGTTTCCGTTGAAGACTGGGTAGAGGAAGCATCTCCGCTTCCGCTGTTTCCCCCATTTCCACTGCCTTGACTTCCGCTATCCATAAAGCTGCCCATTAGCATGGCTGCCAAACCGTCTCTCGTCTGTTCCTCCGGATTATAGCTGTGGAGTAAGAATTGGAAAATGTAGGACTCATCCAAAAAGTTTCTGGGATCCATATAGTATGCTGTTAATTGTCTGGAGGCACCAACCCAGGTAGGACCGTCAAATCCTACCCATGTTCCTGTATTCCAGTCATATTTTCCCTGATCGGTGGACTTCCAGGATGAAATAGCATTCTTGTCCACAAGACTGCCGGTTCCTTCCATCTCACCATCTAAAACTCTCTGCCAATCCAAATTGGTATGTAAAGCCTTAAACTGCCAGTTGGGAAACTCTGCATGGAGAGCTCTTAGGCCGTCCTTATAAGCTTCCGGAAAGCCCTGTTGATTTAAAGCGTTTTCAAAGGCCTCATCCCTTTGGTATTGAACCGGAAATTTTACAAAATCGGAACGAATATATCCGCTTCCCCTTTGGAAATTAACCGGATACCAGCTTTCTCCGGAGGAGTTTTGCACCGGATCCCCTACTTTAACGGCTGTATTGGAATAAAGGTTCGTCACCTTTTTACTGTTTTTATTGGCTTCAGCCCTTACATTGACCATACTCGTCCCTTTAATTACGGCATCCTTTTCTGTAGCAAAAAGCTTGCGTAGCAAAAAACGTCGCTCAAGATTAATCCTAAACTTATAAAACGTCTCCAACTTGTTCTTCTCATTTTTCTCCTGCCCTTTATGCCAAAGAATGATGTTCTTGAAGAAGCATCTCTTTGTGATTCATCAGGAAAAAATCCCTGTCTTTATACATCTGCAATTCTATAGGAAATTATAAAAGATTAAAAATAATTTTCAATGAAGATTTTCTTGCATCATTTTAATTTTTTATTTCCTTCCGTCAATGCTTCTTGGAATTATTCAGACAAATGACAAAGAAACGTAATGAACGAGGATATGAAGAGATATTAGCTGGAATGAATTTATCCTCTAACGTATAGCTTTTTGGAACGGGACACGCTCTCGCTAACCTCGCCTCATAGCGGCTCTAAGCTTTTATAAACAAAAAGCTTAGAGCCGATGGGCTCAGATTGTCCCTTATCAAAAAGCTATCCAAAAAGAGATAAGTATGATACTCCTCTGCGTATAGACTCTAAAATAATGTAGAAGGAAGCAAAAAAGGACTGCAAAAATCAAAACTCGGAAGAAATTTTCGACAACATAGGTCTGAATGCGGGGTAGTCTGAGCCCACCGGTACTTGCGAAAAACAAGTGGAACGCAGTTTTTCGCTTAGTATCCGCTGTGAGGCGAGGCTAGCGAGAGCGTGCCCGTTTCAGACCTATATTGCATAGAAAATTTTTTTTGATTTATAGTCCTTTTTTGCTTCCTTCTGTATTGTTTTTTCTACCTCGTTTTATACCGGATAGGCTTTATTTTCTTTGTCCGCGTTCTTTAGCGCAATGCCGGATTTCTGGGCATCTCTGTACTGGAAGAAGTCCTTGGCTACCTGAGGGAATAATGCATAAGACAATACGTCCTCCGGTTGCTGTGTCCATTCCTTACATTCTTCCTTTAAACTGCTCAAGCTGTGGCGGAATGTGGTCAGCAGGGACGATCTGTCATCTGCTTCTCTCCCTTTAAGACCTTCTTCAGCATTTCTTCGTCCATCGGCTTTACGGTTCTACCGAACTCTCCGGCAACCAGCTTGTATGACTCCTTGGGAACCATCTTATAACGCTCTCCGGTAATCACATTCATTACCGCCTGTGTTCCTACAATCTGAGAAGAAGGAGTAACCAGTGGCGGCTCTCCAAAGTCCTTACGCACTCTTGGAACCTCCTCCAAAACCTCCTGTAGCTTCTCGTCCTTTCCTGCCTGATGAAGCTGGGAAATCAGGTTGGATAACATTCCTCCGGGAACCTGATACTTTAAGGCCTTGATATCTACCCCCAAAACCTTTGTGGAAAGGAGGCCGGACTTGATACACTCCTCCCGGTAGGGCTGGAAATAGTTGGAAATCTCGATGAGCTTGTCCAGGTCAAGTCCTGTATCATACTCTGTTCCCTGTAAAGCTGCCACCATAACCTCTGTAGATGGCTGGGAGGTTCCCATAGCCAGGGGAGTGGATGCGGTATCAATAATATCCGCTCCTGCTTCGATAGCCTTTAAATAGGTCATGGAAGCCATACCGGAGGTATAGTGGGTATGCATTTCGATAGGAAGTGAAGTTCCTCTCTTTAAAGCCCCAACAAGCTCTGTAGCCTCCTTCGGAAGAAGTAATCCCGCCATATCCTTAATACATAGGGAATCCGCACCGAGATTTTCTACATCTCTTGCCAGATTCTCCCAGTATTCCAGGGTATAGGCATCTCCCAAGGTATAGCAAAGGGCGATTTGAGCATGTCCACCTTCTTTTCTGGTGGCCTTAACGGCAGTTTCCAGATTTCGAATATCATTTAAACAGTCGAAAATTCGAATCACATCAATGCCGTTGGCGATGGATTTTTCTACAAAGTACTCCACCACATCATCTGCATAGTGATTGTAGCCTAAGATATTCTGTCCGCGGAACAACATTTGCAGCTTCGTATTCTTAAAATGTCTTTTCAACATCCGAAGTCTTTCCCAGGGATCTTCCTTTAGGAAACGCAGGCAGGCATCAAAGGTTGCTCCTCCCCAACATTCCACCGCATGGTATCCTACCTGGTCCATCTTGTCCAAAATAGGCTCCATTAATTCACTGGGCATTCTTGTGGCAATCAAGGACTGATGTGCGTCTCTCAGCACGGTCTCCGTAATCTTAACTTTTGCCATATTTTCCCCTTTCTATTTCACTCCAAACACAGCCATAAAGATTCCTGCTGCAACTGCTGTTCCGATAACTCCTGCCACATTTGGTCCCATGGCATGCATTAAAAGGAAGTTGGTTGGGTCTGATTCCGCTCCCACCTTTTTGGGATACTCTTGCCGCCATAGGCACTGCGGAAACGCCTGCAGAACCGATTAACGGATTAATCTTCTTTCCGGAAGCATAGTACATCACTTTTTCCGAGAAGTACACCTGCCGCTGTTCCGAAGGCAAAGGCTACCAGTCCCAAGAAAACAATCTTTAAGGTATTTACATTTAAAAAGGCTTCTGCGGAGGTGGTTGCTCCTACAGAGGTTCCCAGTAAAATAACCACAATATACATCATGGCATTTGCCGCAGTATCCGTTAACTGCTTTACACACCGGATTCTTTAAAACAGATTTCCCAGCATCAGCATACCTACAAGGGGGCTGTGGTGGGAAAATCAAACAAAACCACAATGGTTACCACAATGGGGAACAGAATTTTTCCAGCTTGGAAACCGGTCTTAACTGCTCCATCTTACACATCCGCTCTTCCTTAGTGGTTAAAGCCCGCATAATAGGCGGCTGGATGATAGGAACCAAAGACATATAGCTGTATGCCGCAACCGCAATAGGGTCCCAGTAATGCTGTCTGTCCCAGCTTGTTGCAAAGGAAGATAGAGGTTGGACCGTCCGCTCCTCCGATGATGGAAATTGCCGCAGCCGCTGCTCCGTTAAAAGCCAAGGAAAAATGGCAATAAAGTAAGCTGCATAAATACCGAACTGAGCCGCCGCTCCCAGTAAGAAGCTGATGGGGTTGGCAATCAACGGGGAGAAAGTCCGTCTGGGCTCCTACTCCCAGGAAAAATCAAAGACGGTAAAATGGTCCATTCATCTAAAGCGGAAGAAATACCATAAAAGTCCCCCGGTTCCATTGATGGACTTTTTCCGGGCTTAACATAATATCCGGATAGATATTTACCAAAAAGCATTCCGAAAGCAATAGGTACCATCAATAAGGGCTCAAAGCCCTTGGCAATTCCCAGATACAGGAAAACCAGGGCAACAAGAATCATCAGGTAATTTCCAGGAGTTAGATGAAAGAAGGCCGTTTGCTGTAGTAGATTGGATAAGGTCTCTACTATATTCATGAAAATATCCTCCTATCCTAACTTATGCGTTTAAGCTGGCCAATTTCGCACCGGATTCCACGCTGTCTCCCACCTTTACGTTAATGCTTGCTACAACACCATCCTGGGGAGCTACAATATCGTTTTCCATCTTCATGGCTTCCAAAACAAGAAGTACGTCTCCTGCCTTTACACTATCTCCTTCTTTCGCCTTTACCGCAAGAATCTTTCCGGGCATAGGCGCGGATACTGCCACATTGCCTTCCTTGGCAGCAGATGCTGCAGGTGCGGAGGCTACAGGAGCAGAAGCTGCAGGCGCGGATTTCTCCACTGCCTTGGGAGCGGAAACAACACCGCCGTTTTTCTCTTCTACTGTCACATCATAAGCTACACCGTTTACTGTAATTGTATACTGCTTCATAATCTCTCCTTATCTCCGTCTTCTAATCGAACGAACCACCAGGCCATTGTTTAATTCCTTGGCATCCTTGAAAGGATTTTCCACGACCTGCTCCGCTTCATAGGCCTCAATAGCCGCCATCATTACAATGCTTAATACATCCTCGGGGATACCTTCTTCTTTTTCTATAACAGGAACCACACGCTTGGGAACTTGCTTTTCTACCGCCTTAGCTGTAGGAGCCGGCATCTTTCTCTTAGCCTTTTTTTCTCTTGGTGCTTTTCTTCCCAAATGTGAATGTACTTAAAGAGGCTGATAATCCAAGCAATGAAAAATGAGTACGGCAAAAACCATTCCCATTCCCACCAACAGGTTCTGTCCGGCGGAGCCATCTTCTCTTCCATACTGTACTCCGGAACAAAAACTCATGGAGGTAAAAGCTCATGATCCTCTTTTAAGGATGCATCAAAGTCTAATTTTTCTTTTTCGAACTGTGCCACAAGATGGAACTTTGTATTCTCCATTTCTTTTGTGACAATGTTCTCCTTGACCTCCTGAAATTCTCCAAGCTCCTCTTTTATCATTCTTGAAATTATTTAAGGCATTATAGAGAACCTCTTCCTTAGCCTTGTAGGCCTCCTGAATCCCCTGATTAAGACTGCTCTCATCCTGGGTTACCATAGAGGTAAAGTACTGCTCTATCGTTTGTTCAAGTTCAGCCGATGTCGAAGGATCCAAGGCTTCGCTTCCACAGTCTGCTTTCCGCAGGAAAGTAAAAAGAAGGACAGAAGCAAAGTACAGAGGAGGAATATTTTCTTTATTTTCTTCATTTTCCCCTCCTAGTTGCTTCCGAATTTTTTATGAAAATCAAAGTTAGCCTTTCCGTATAAGATTTCAAAGGCGGAAATAATTCTTTGACGGCTTTCCTCCGGTAAAATCAAATCATCCACATATCCTCTCTTTGCCGCCGCCAAAGCAGAAGATTTCTCCGCTAAAAATTTCTTACTTTCCTCTTCTCTCTCGGAAGCGGATTTTTCAGGATACAAAATATCCGCTGCATGTACTTGGCATCCATAATGGAAATCTCAGACTCAGGATATGCATAAAACCAAGTCCACCCCCAGACCCTTGTCGCCAATCGCCGCTCCTGCGGAACCGACAGCCTTTTCTTCACGAGGCTCACCATAGGCACGGAAGCATTTCCATAGATGGAAAGAAGGCTGCCATAGCCTTTGCCATGTGCTTTTTCATTGCAAGAGCAGTTTTCAAAGCCCGGCACATCACACAATGTCAGGATAGGAATAGAATAGCTATTACAGAAGCGAAGGAATTGATCCATCTTTTCCACTGCCTTCCAATGTAGAGGCTCACCCATTAGTAGCCACTGCGCCCACAGTCTGTCCATTTAAGAAAATAAAAGGCAGTAACCGCCCCTTCTCCAAAAATGAGACTTTACTTCAAAGATTCTTCCTTCATCCGAAAGAGTTTCCAGTGCCTCTCTCGGTGCCAATGCAAAGAAGCCCTCCACACTGCGGTTTAAAGCTGTCTTCCACATCCTCCTGATAAGCGGCATCTTCATTATTGGCAGGCAAAAGGCAAACGCCTTACGGACTTCATCAAAAATCTCTTCTTCCGTCCCGTAAAAATCAAGATTTCCCTGCTTAGCCTGAGACTCTGCTTTCGCAAAAGCCTCATCCTTATTGCCCTCCACCCCGTCAGGAGCGGTAAGAAATAATCTGGCCTCCTCTTTTTCCATAAAGGAAAAAGTCGGAAAGAGAAGGAAGAATGGCAAGACCTCCTCCTACCTGTCCAAAAAAATCACGGTATATTGAGGGAATCAATCCCTTTGCCTTTGCCTTTTTCTCGTAAATGGTGGAAAAGGGCAAAAATAGCATCTGTGGCTTCCGGAATACGGAGTCCGCTGGAATCCAGTAATTCCACCACAGGGCATCCCATCTTTCATGGCTGTATCATAGAGACTTGCAATCTTCTTTCCATGCATCTCTCCAATGCTTCCGGAAAGTACCTCTCTGTCTTGTGCATAAATATATACCGGCTTACCGGAAATACTGCCATACCCACAAATGACTCCATCTGATGCTTCCTGTTTTCTCCGGCATTAAAATCTGTACTTCTGCTGCAAACATGGGCACCGATTTCCACAAAACTGGATTCATCCAGCAAGGCCTCTATACGCTTCCTTGCCAAAGAGTTACGCTGATCCATAATCTTCCTCCATTTCTATTTTGAGGGGCAAATTACCCTTTTAACATGGCTTATTGTAAACGATAGCAAAAATCTAATTCAAGCCAAAAGAAATAACAAACATTTTAATATATGCTTCTATTTTTTTAAAAGCGTATTCCCTTAGGGATAGAGGTTTCTAAGCCTTCCGTTTCGGTAATATCCAAAGCCCAAAGGAAGTCCGTCACAGGTACAAAGAGCCAATCCTTTATCGCTATCGCTTTTTACTGTTTCCATTGACTTTTCCTGTCGGCTTTAAGAAAAATTCCGAAGCTCTTCTTTCTCTACCGCTATTTCTTGTCCATTGAGATAAGCCTCTACCCTTCTGTCTTCTTTGACAAGGAGAGTCTGTAAAGCAATTTGGTCTCCACTGATTTTTCCGGAAGCTTTGTAAGAGCCTCTCCCCATTTAGGAAGGTCTATAGCGTGGCTTAGGCTATGACTCCATTCCCATCCCTTCTTTACCTTCCTCCAATACCAGCAATGCCGATTCGAAGCAAAGCAGGGATAAAAAGCATTTTAAAGAAGAGGGATAATAAAAATATTTTTTAGCCTTCTTCTCCCAAAAGCATGGAAAGCTTAGAAATATCCACATCCTCTCTCTCAAGATCCTTTCCCGCTTTCCGAAAAAGAGAAAAATACTGTCCCTCTCCCACACTGTTATGAAAATAAAGATGCTTCTCTCCTAAAAAACTGAGCTCCGGATGCTTTTCTAGAAATCCATTCCGCATTTCTTCATTTTCCTCCTCGGAAAATGTACAGGTGGAATAGGCCAAAGCCCCCTCCCTAAGCATTCCCAGGGCATGGCCAAGAATATCTCTTTGTAAGCCCGCACATTGGGAAACCTTTTCTAAAAACCAATCCGCTATGGCCTCCGGGTTTTTCCGAAACATTCCTTCTCCGGAGCAAGGTGCATCCACTAAAATTCTGGAAAAGAATGCCGGAAATTGCGCTTCCAGCTCTTCAGCGGAGCAGGAGCTCACCGCCACATGGCTATAGCCCATACGTTCCACATTTTTGGAAAGATTTTTAGCTCTTTCCATAATGAATTCGTTTGAGAGAAGAATTCCGCCTTCCTCTGTCTTTAGGCGGTCTGCCATCTGCAAGCTCTTTCCTCCCGGACTGGCACAAAGATCCAGACATCTGTCAAAGGGGCGAATTTCCATATAAGGAACCACAGACATGGCGGAAGGGTCCTGTATATAATAAAGTCCAGCTTCATGGTAGGCATTATGCCCGATTTGCACTCCCATACTTTGTAAATACTCTTCATCACAAAGGTATTCTCTAGCCAAGCGAGACCGTATTCGTTCTTTGAATTTTCTAGTTTTAAGCTTTCCCGATTTTAACTCTTCCAGCTTCAATTTTTCCTTCCATTTCTCTAAAGGAAAATCCGGATTAGCCTCCGCCTTCTGTAAATTCAGCCGAAGCCCTCGCTTCGGAGGCAGAGAACAGGCTTCTAAAAAGCCTCCCACTCCTGCCCCAGCCTGATTTTCATTCTTTCGCTAAACTCCTCAGGCAATGAAATATGATTTTTCTGACAGCTCTCCTTCATTTACACTTCCTCATCCTTTTTTTACACCGGCATAGTCTAAAAAGCATTTTGCCAAAGGGTCTTTCCGCAGAGAAAAATCCGGAAAACGCTCCATAATGATAAAAAAACGTACCAGCAGCATGCCAACAGGCAGGGGCTAAAACCATTCCGGAAATCCCGTAAAAGCTTATAGCCTAAAAACAGGAAAAATCAGAGCCAGTAAAGGGGGCAAGCCCACCGCATCCCCAATAATCTTCGGTTGCAAAATCTGTCGAATCATCTGGCTTAGAATGTAAATCAATAAGAGAGCTAAAAAGAATAAAAAAATTTTCCTTTTAATAAAAATCAGTGCCATCCATGGCCACATAATAAAAACCCACACCAAAAACAGGAGGGCATCCAAAAAGCGGTTAAAAAAGCCAAAGGAATCGCAAGCTCCACTTTCAATAAGGAAAAAAACCGACGCTTAAGAGAATAAACACACAAAAACATGATTTGGATTTGCGCCCAAACATAGCCCTTTTAAAATCTTTTTCCGTCCTCCTTAAGAAGTCTGCATATATTTTCTGAACTGCTCCGGAATATTTCGATGCAGAATCGATAACAGCTTTGCCCTTCCTGAGAAAAAAACAAAGAGCAGACAGTATAGTAATAATCAGGTAAAGAAACAACTCAGGCAAGCCGCTAACCACATGCAGAGAAAATTGCAAGGCCGGAGAAGTCCATTTATTCATCATGGTTCTTCCTATACCGTCCAAAGTACCGGGAAGATCCGACAGTAGATTTTGGATGAATGGAGGAAAGTAGGGCAAATTTTCCTCTATCATTTTCTCCAGTTGATGCTTTTAAATCCTGAATCTCCAAAGGCAAACGAGAAATGCGTCTGCTAAGCATGGGAAGTCCCAACTGCATAAGACAAAAAAACAAAGATAAAAACAAAGCGAAAAATAGTTAAGGTCAGCACCAGGGATATTTGCTTTTTCTTTAAAAAACGGGAAGCTTTTTTTGCAAAAAGAAATCAAGGGATTTAAGCAAAAGGCAATTATCGCCCCCAGAGTAAAGGGGAGAAAAAAGAACAATAGCTTAGGGAGAAAATACAGAAAGAAAACACATACTCCCAAAGGAAAAAGCATTTTATATAGATACAGCAGAATTTTTTTCATGAACAAAGCCCTTCCATAGAACTGCAAGTACCAGCGTCACAGCAAAAATAAAAATGCTGGAGGCATTGGAAAACCAGGTTGTAAAAAGGAAAATAGAAAAATAAAAAAAGCAAATTGGATATATAATGCGCCTCCAAAAGGATTTTTCTCTTTCCTTGAAAGCTCTTTAATCCAGGAAGAAAGCAGACCCAAAAATAAAGAGAAAAGCATAACGCCCAAAAGGCCGAAATCATAGTAGGCATCATACAGAATCCCCAAGGTAGACAGCTCCTCCTTGGTTAAATAGACCGGATAGGCCAAGGGAAAATCAAAAAAGAATTTCGCCCCGGAAAGGGTTAAAAAGGGATAGGCCATACGAAAACCATGGGAATGTTCCTCTATGTTTTTTGTCAGCAAATTGAAATTCTCATAATTATTGGCAATGTACATATAGGGCTGTACCAAAAAAATGGGAAGCTTATCATTTTTTTCATTTCAAAGATTCCCATAAGATAGGAAACGGAATGGGCTCTCTCTATCGTAAGAAAAAAACATAGGCAGACAGCAAAAAGAAATAATAAAAAGCAGATATCTTTTTCCGAATCCTTAAGCCCTGATACAGGGCAGAAAACACAAATAAAAACAGGGAAAACAGAAGCTGAAAACGGGAAACCAAAAAGGATTGGTAAAAGAAGAGCTAAAAATAAACTGATGCCTGAAAACAGCTTCAGGGCTGCCCTCTTTTTGATATAAAAAAGGAAGAAGCATAGGAACCAGCACAAAAAGAGTGGTGAAATAATGGAGTCCCTTTTAAATGAAAATAAGAATATGCGTGGGGTATGCTCCGTAAATAAAGGAATATAGCCAAGAGCCAATGCCTCTATCGCAAAATGAAAAATAGGAAATCAAAAAGAAGTCCCAAAAATGCAAAGCTTTTAAAAAATTGTCCTTCCGTAAAGTTCCACCGATATTTCTTTTTATCGGATAAATCCACCTTCTTTACTTCTTCCGAGAAGATTTTTGTATTTTTTTCAGAGCGAGAAGCCGCCAATTCAGATAAATACGTTCTACCGTGATAGCCCAAATAGAATAAAAAGGTAAGCCAAATAAAAAGCTTAGCCAGGTATGAATGGTCCAGGGAGAAGAAAGCTTGCTAAGCTGTAAAGTAGCCACGCCCTCTCCAAAAAAGTAATCCCAAAGCAAGAAGACCGGACAATGTTACACTACTTCCCTCTCTCTTTCCCGAAGAAAAAGATAAAAGAGACAAAATCAGAAAGCAGAAAAAGGAAAAGCACGGCATATCCCTTTTTCCTTCAAAAGATATGCCATGCCATACAATACCGTATATAAGCAAAGGTCAAAAAGACAGACTTTTTTTCTACTGTGATTTTGCTTTCCGTTCAGCGCTGGGTCCTTTGTTTTCTGTAGATTCTCCACTATCCGCTCCGCTTCCTTTTACTATCTCCATTACCGCTTCCTTTGTTTCCGCCGGGTTTTCCTCCTCTGTGGTCTTCGTGCTTTCGAGGATTTGCTGCTTTCTGTTGTGCCCTCCGTACTCTCTTCCGTAGTACTTGCCTTGGTATTCTGCTCCACTTCTTCCTTTGTGCTTTCCGGAAGCTTTTTTTGATAGTGGCATGAATATAGACTGTACTGTTGGGCTCTGCAAGAGACAAACCGCTGGGCAAATAATCCTTAAGCCGCAAGCTTACACTCACATCCTCCTTGGCATTGGATACATCCAGGGCAGGAAGAGTCAGCTGATTGATCCCATCCAAAACAGATTCACTGCCGGAAACACTGATGCTTTTTGGAGAAATCTGAAGCTCCTCCACCGTATAACCGTTTTGAACATTTCCTTCTGTTGTTGCAGATAGAATAAGATCCTTCTTCTTGTGAATCACCACCGTATAATCCACCTGCTCCTGAGACAGGCTGACATTCGGCAGATTTTGAATAATCTTTCCGTTAGCATCGTAAAAAACAATCTTTCCGGTACCATCGGTATTTTGATTCATGCCATCCACATTAACCACCAGCCCAAGAGAAGAAATTCTTCCCACGGATGACTCCGGACCGTTTACATAAATGGTGGTAGGATCAACAGTAATGGACGAAACGGTATAGCCCTCAGCCACATTGCCCTGTTGATGCACCTGTAAATCAAATTTTTTCTTTTGTAAATCTTCTATGCTGACATGAACAACGGAAGGTCTGGCCACGATATCCGAAATACTGGAAGCATTTTCCTGATTGACAAGCTCCACATAGACCGGTACGGAACCCGTAATAGAATAATCGCTTAAATCGATATAGGCCTTAAAATCGGAAGCCTTTACAGAGGAAGCCAGATTGCTTCGCACGGTATAACTGACGGTAACCGTACTCCGATCCACCTCCCAGGTTTTATTCTCCGCGGAAAAGGTATCTTGATTCAAAATTTGCAATTCCACGGTTCTACTTTCCTTTTGCTCCGGATTGGACACATTGAAAACAATCAGCCAAAGCAGCAAAGCCAGAACCACACTCACCAGCTTTAATATAAGATTCTCTTTAAAAACTTCATTTATCTCTCCTCCTTTTTTTCTGGGAAGAATGCGGGAAAAATAAAGTTTTCTTCTGCTCTTCCTGCTCTTGCTTCGGAAGATAACGTATTAATTCTCCTGCCTCTTTGACATGTAAAAGCTTTCCCTGACAGGCTACGGAGATTCGTCCCGTCTCCTCGGATACTACCAGGGTGATGGCATCCGTACTTTCCGAAATTTCCCAACGCCGCCCTATGTCTGGTGCCATAGGCCTGGAAATTCCGGTATCGGACAGGGGAGATAACAGGTAGCGGAAACCACTCTGTCTCCGGAAATCACAACCGCTCCGTCATGCAAGGGAGTATTTTTTTCAAAAAAATATTAATGAGTAAGGCCGCCGTCACAATACCATCCACATAAATTCCGGTATCCTCCACCTCTTTAAGACTTTGGTTTTGCTCAATAACAATCAATGCACCGGTCTTGTATCTTGACATTTCCTGACATGCGAAATTAATTCTTCATTAACTCTGACGCTGCCTTTGCTATCTTCCCTTTGGAACTGCCCGAAAAGATTCTTAGAGCCCTAATTGCTCCAAAGCCTTTCGTAGTTCCGGTTGAAAAATGATAACAGCCGCAATAATAGCCGCTGTGGAAATTCGTTTCAATTAACCAAACAATCGTATTCAAACGGAAGAAAACGGCAAAGGCCGTAAACAAAAGAAGCACCAGAATTCCTTTCAGTAACTGCCAGGCTCTTGTGTTCTGAATCCAAAGAAGGACGACATAAATAATCCCTGCCAAAATTGCTATTTCCACAAGTCCTGACAGACTAAACGCAGGAAGTAAACTTACCCACCCCTTAATCTTTGTAAAGAAATCCAATTCCGATACCCCTTTTCTCCTCGTAGCAACAAACAGATCAAGTTCACACAAAAATTCTCTTTTCTCTATGGAGAAAAGTTTCATTAATCCGAAGAAGGAAAATGTTCTCCTTTATTCTTCGGTACAGCCTTTACAAAATAGTAGTAGTCATCGTCTTCCATCTGCAAAAATTTTGTTTCCCGGTAATCCACATCATGGAAGAAAAAAACAGGGTGAAATACAGACAGCATTGCAGAAATGATATAGGCAATAATACTGATCAAGAAGTTCATCTTCAAGGAAAGTAAAGGATACAATACCCAAAAGCAGAGCCTCCATGATTAGCCCCACCGTTACCGCAATGTGCCAGGAATACTGAAAACTTCCGTTTCTCAGCAGATAAACCGTCACTACCACAGCAGAAAAAAAGAACCAATACGAGAATCATTTCTTTGTCTTTAAAAAAGGGAAGCAGGGTTTTCGTCAAGGATTCCAACTGTTCCGTAAGATCGGCAGAAGCCGTAAAAAGCTTTTTCATTCTGCTGAATAAAGCTCAGGAAAAAAATACAAAAAGCAACCTAAAGCCAGAGGCAGAAAGGCCGTAAAAGCCCATAGTCAGCCCCTACAAATATCGGTAAAAATAATGGATTTTCAAAAAGAAAGCAAAAAGGGCATCAAAGCGATGAGGATGGCGTATTTTTCCCCTGATACTGCTTTGCAATAAAAACAAGAACAAAAAGATGCCCCGAAACGATTAAGAGCAAAAGGGATTGCTGATAAAAATAGGACATCAAAATTACGCCCAAAAGCATCGGCAAAGTAGAAAAGGGAAGAAAAAAAGGAAATCAAACTAAAAATAAAAGAAAAAAATCGGATGCGCCAGCTTTTTCCCACCATGGAAAAAAATGGCGGGTTAAGGAAAAAAAGATAAGAAAGGCCAGGCAGGAACGAAAGATAGGAACCATCCAATAATCCTGCTGTCCATATATTTTTTGACATTTTTCTTTAAAAAGTCGAAAACCGTTCATACGCCTACTCTCTCCCTATCTTACTCGTCCAACCAATCCGCCTCATCATCCAGCCACTCTTCTTCGCCCTTTTTGTTTGGGAGCAGCATTTTTCTGAACAGCTTTTCCTCCGTCCTTCAGCCTTCTAAGCTTAGCTAATCTTTCCGATCTTGTATAAAGCGGCGCTAAATCCAGTTTAGCTCCCTCTTTCTTCATTTGCAGTACCACTTCCTGAGCCTCTTCTCTGGCTTTTTGAACGATAGTGTCTTTCTCCTCCTTTTTCTAAGCTTTTTCCGTTCTCTTTGCTGTAGACAAAAAGAAGCAGATCCTCTAGCGTTCACGATAAAGCAAACTGTCTTCATAGGCTCTTTCATAGGAATAATAGGACACAATGGAAATAAGCACAATGGCACAAACCATGCCTAGGAAATAGAGAAGGAAATTCGTTTTCCCAAATCCATCATATATTGAAAATCCAGCTTTTTGGAGGATGTTTTCTATTTCCATAAAAATAGGCAAACAGAAGCAGGAAGAAAAATTCCTGTATATTGAAGGATTCCCCGCAGTACCCGATTGGAAATATAATCTTCCCTATAGTACTTGGCCGTATCCAGGGCCTCCTGCCCTATTTCCTTTTCCAGCATGGCGACCTGCACCATGGCTATGATTTTCCTCTGATCCAACATCAATATCCCCTTGCCTGTCTGGCCCTTTCCGCATAAGGCGAACTTGGGAATTCCCCTACCACCGAGTCAAAGTTCTGATTCGCCTCCGTGGTATTGCCCATGGTTTGCTGTATTCTTGCAAGCAGGAATAAATTCTCCGCTTCTCTTCGAATCTTTACACTCCAGGTATAATCCTGTAAAAGCTTCCTCCAGACGACCTGCATTCCATGCCGTGCTACCCAATTCCTGCAAACGAAGGTACACACTTCCCTCCATCTGGGACTTAATGGAAGATAGCATGGAGACCAGACTTTCATCCGTAATGGCGCTTTGATCCAAGGCAGTATACAACTGAGCCGCCTGTGTCAAATCCCCTGTGGAAAGAGCATTGTTAATACCTACAAGGCTCTGATATTGCGCCATAAAAGAAGCATTTTGATTCTCATAGCGATCCAGCTTCTCCTTCATTTCATCATACTCTTTTTGCAGACTGGCATTGGCCGCAGACAAATCTCCCATCTTCTGATTCGCCGCATCCAGCTTTTCCGTATAGGATATCATTTCCTGATTGTTTTTGCTATTGGCTCTTCTGATTTCCTGCCGGAAGCATCAAAAGATAGAATACAAAAGGGCAATCACCACACCCAAAAGGAGCAGGGCAGAAACCGCCCAGGGAGAAATCTGCTTAACCTCCTGAGGCATCATCACATCATCATCCATCATTTTCCTATGGGAAAAAACATTCCGAAGACGGCTCTGCTCCACCTCCGCTCTACCGGTCTTCTTCTTCACATAGTCCATAAGAACGAGTGCCTTGGGATTGTTTCTATCAATCTTCAGCACCAGATAAAGGCTTTTTCCCGCCTTTACCCACTCGCTTCTTCTCATGTAGAGAAGAGAAAGTAAGATATGGGCCTTCACATAGTTCGGGCTGTCTCCGATAACCTGATTCAACTGAAAAACCGCTAAGTCTTCGTTATTATGCTGGGCATAGTCCAAGGCTTGATTGTAACGCTTTACATTATCAGAGCAAATGCGTAAAATCGCCGGCTTTCTTTGAATCTGCTCCAAAAAAATAATCCGCAGGATTATCCTCCGGCAAAAAGATTCATGCTGATAACCCATTGCACCAGGGCATCCGCCACTTCTCCCATCTCAAAAAAAATAAGCCCCAACAGATTTCTTGCTTCCCTTTGGTACTTATCAAAATGCAAGGCCTTCTTCAACAGCTCTGCGGCACCGCTTAAGTCCCGAAGTCTGGCCCTTTCCAGTCCCAGGTTATAATAACAGTTGGCTATCCGTTCCAGGGTAATATCATATTTCATGACGGATCGTTCCCCTTCTTTAAAGCCTCTTCCATAAGCTGTGTCATCAAATCATTCATATCGGTAAGGTCCACCTTGAGAATGGCATCCTCTAACTGATCCACATCCAAGCTTGGTTTAAACCTCTTTATCTCATCCTCGAAATTAATCATTGCACTCCTTTATTTTTTTAAAAACTGCTCAATTTTTAAAAAAGAACAGTTTGTACTTTACTTTTGCAAATGTGCAGTTTTTGTGAAAAGCATTGACTCCCCTATACTTCTTCTATAGAATCCCAAACAGTTTCAATGGGAAAATGCCTTTGCATGAAATTCTAACATAAGTCAAAATGGCATTCAAGTTTAGAGAAAAGGGAATTATGGAAAGTTTTATTACATTTTTTACAGCACATTTTGAAAAAAATTTCTTTCTCGGGAAATGATGGTCTTCTTTTTATCCATGATGCCCGTTATTGAACTGCGTGGCGGTTTGATTGCCGCCTCCTTACTGAAGGTAAATTATATACAGGGCTTGTTATATTGTTTAATCGGAAATATCCTCCCCATCCCCTTTGTCCTTTTTTTCTTTGCCAAGATTGTGGAGCTTATGGAGAAGTCCTCTTTCACACGACCTTTGGCATCCTGGTTTAGAAAAAAGGTAGATAAGCATAAGGACTCCATTGATAAAGTGGACTTCTGGGGGTCTGGTTCTTTTTGTAGGAATTCCCTTCCCGGTACCGGCGCATGGACCGGAGCCATGGTAGCCAGCCTTTTAAAGATGAATCGAAAAAAGGCATTCTTAGCCATCGGTATCGGAGTATGCCTTGCGGCAGGGATTATGTCCCTACTCAGCTACGGCTTGTTGGGGAAGCTGGTAGAGGTAAGCCGGTGTATAGGGAAAGTATCCATGAAAAACCGAGGATTTTCGGTTTTTCTGATAAATTTTCATTTAACTTTCATGATATATTTTTTTAAGGATTGACATAAATTCACAATAGTTATATAATCCAGAGGTTCCATTGCAGAGGTATCGAAGTGGTCATAACGAGGCGGTCTTGAAAACCGTTTGTCCGCAAGGGCACGTGGGTTCGAACCCCACCCTCTGCGCTAAAGAAAAAGTCGGAATTTATGCGCGAAACCGCATAAATTCCGATTTTTATCATCTATACATACTTTTCCCTTTCTTTCCATCCTCATCACTATTTCTTTTATGCACTTAATGCCGTGTTCTCTAAGTTGTTTCATCAAATCTTCCGTAATAAAGTCTATCTCTTCGCATGTACTGCTGAAAGCAAATTTTTTTATGGTAGGCACTTGCATCGAACAAAAATACGTCCCAGGAGACCTCCCTTTTTCAATATTCTCATTCTTCCCCATAATTTCCGCGACTTACTGTCTTTGAAAAATACAACCATTTCGATATCACTAAGCGATATCTTACCGGTATTCCCTGACAGAACCGTCAATTCATTATTCTCAATCATGAAAACATCATATTTCCGTTCTCGTTTCAACAAATTCTTAAAAAGCAATAATGGCAGATATAATAACTATTACCAGCAGAACCATCATATAGAATATTGCCATAAGCTCAAAATTGGAAAATCTTCAGCATCTTACAAACTCCTCTTTAGATAATGTGTATTGGTTTTTAATATAAATATTTGATTTACCATTTCTTGAGACAAGTGATTGATATATTTTTACAAGTAAACTTTTGTACAAAAAGACTTAGAAGAAGGTAGCCCTTGTTCCAAGTCTTTCATTTCCTGCAGAAGATGGGAGTTGAACCCACATGAGTGTTACCTCACACGGACCTGAACCGTGCGCGTCTGCCATTCCGCCACTTCTGCAAACGAAAGTAGTATATCACCATCGTTTTTCGTCAAGAAAAAGAATTTCAACCGATGGAGTAAACTTATTGTCAGTTAGCGAGCTTCAAAAATACACCTTGATAAAGGTCTTTGACTTTTTCAATTATCTTATTATCATTTTTATGCCATGTCAAAATTTTATAATAAACGGAGGTGGTTCCGTATGGAGAAAGTCTTCTTAACCGTTTCTCCAAGAATTGATGCCTGGATCCCGTCTATATATTTCTTTGAGGCATCAGAGTGCTCTTTCAACACATCTCTAAGCCTTATTTCTTTTACACTTATCCCTTCTGTTCCGGTCGCTCCCAGCTTCCTTTCTTCTCGACCTATCCTCACCAACTGAAGAAGCTTCTCTCTTCCATAGTTTCTCTCATAACACCTTAGCTTACTCATCTTGTCAGCACCTTTTTGGCTCCATGATAAAGGTCTTGAACTTAAGCGATCAGATAACACATGACTGACATGACTCTCTGCACTACAGCCTTGTACAAGCTTGTTTCTTAGCGTTCTTCTGATAGCTGCCCAATTCTCTAACACATACGTCCGTAAGCTTTCTATTCTCTCTGTATTTCTCCCTGATGCCGCCATACAATCTATATATTTTGAGAATGAAACCTTTGTGGAATGTTTAGAGTATAGTAAATGCCATAATTCTTCTTTGGCGATATCCTTTTCATCTAATATCTGTGCTGCAGCCTGATTAATATATTTTCATCAAGTGAAATTTATCTGCACAAAGACTGATTTTTCAATGAACTCCGTCCCATTCTTTATCCACTGGGCTCCATCACCACTAATAAATACTTTCTTTAAGTTCTCTTTATCATATGTCTTTTCAATGTAGTCAGAAACCTTAGTCCAAAGACATGCATTTCCTTCTTTTCCGGGGTAAAGTCCGGCAAAATAAAAGCTATTTTTGAGTTCTTTTCTTCCTTTACAGCCGGATTCAAACTTTCCTTCGTGTACGTAAATCAGTTTGGAAATGAAGCTCTTATTATCCTTAGACTCCTTGCCATGCTGTTCTGCAATGTGATCCTCATCTGCTTCGATAAAAAGATACTCCACTTGCTTCTTGCCGGAAAGATCCTCAAGGGTAATGCTATCTGATAGACTATGTATTTTATTCATCACTGTAGTTTTGCTAATGCTTTGTTTGGATGGCAGTACCTTTGTTGCCTCACGATAGCTTGTTTTTAATGCCTCCGTGAGTAGCATTACCTCAGCTTCTTCACTAAACCGCTCATGGGAATCCAACCCTATAAGCTCTTCCAGCAAGTATGAGTGACTGCCTTCCCTTGATTTTCTTTTGAAATACGTACAATCAAACACCACATCCCCAACAGAGGTAATCAATGTTCGCTTATCGACCCTCTGAATGTTAAACCTTTCTTTTCTGGCTCCACACTCACTAAGTATCGAGTTCATTCTTGAAAGGACTACGCCCAAGAAAGAAGCAGAAAAAAAGACTCTGTGGAGCTTTTTATAGACCTCTCTAAGGAACTAAAGTCCTTGGGGTTTTCAAAAAATTTATTCTCCGCTTCAAGTAAACCTTTTACCAAATCTTCTAATAGTGCTACAATATCCATGAGAGTAATCTCCTTTGCATAGTTTTTTTAGTCGAAACCATTGTATCAAAGGATTTATGATTACTCTCTTTTTATTTCTTTATCAACTGACAAAATCTTTACTCTATTATTTCAACCAAAAGAATTTCAACTAAAAGATTTCTAAATGATTTAAGGCTTAGATAAAGTTTTCTCTTTAAAAAGATACATCTAACACCATATCCATTCCTTCCGCTAATCTTTGTAATAGCTTTATAGAAGGATTTCTAGTGCCATTCTCTAACTTGCTAATCTCCGATTGATTAATGCCGGTTTTGTTAGATAAAATCTTTTTGTGTCATATTCTTCGCTATTCGAGCATCAATAATAGCTCGAATAATATTCATTCGGCTGTACTTCTTCATAGGCTTTTGCAAATTCAGAATCTCGCATTTTTATTCTGTTTATACTCTTGAAGCTTCATTTTCAACTTTCCTTTCGTGACAAATAGTCAGCTCTCCTTAGTTTTGCAAGTTTTATTTCTTGTGCAGGAGTTTTTGAGTTTTCTTGACAAAACCATTCGTCAAAATAATATTCGCTCCTTCATAGAAGAAATACAGAGTACGGGTAATATCAGAACCAAACTTACAACGTAATTCAAAAATCCCATCCTCAAGGCATTCACTATAAGGCAGTCTCAACTGATTACCCTTCTCTTCTAGTATTTCAATTAAAGATAATACCTTTTGCTCCCATTTTGAGGTTCTAAGGAATCTATAAAGTTTATTACCGGAATTTCACCATTTTCTTTCTCATAAAACTCCACAGTGAATTTCATTGTTACTACCTCGTTCATTTATTATATGAGATAAAACTCATTATCACAAGAACAATATTCTCTTTGTAACAAACTTAATATTTCCGGCTTACGCCATAATCTCCCTTCTTTTTCTCCGGTCACTGCATCCTTTGCTTCTGCCAGGTCATGTAGTCACATTCCGGATAACGGGAGCAGAATGAAAAATTCTACCCTTCTTACTTCTCTTCTTTACGCACTCCGCACCGCAGGTTGGGCAAAGGAAACCGGCGTATTCCACGTAAGGCTTTGTATTTTTACAGTCCGGAAAGCCGGGGCAAGCCAGGAATTTTCCGTGAGGGCCATACTTAATGACCATCTTTCTACCGCACTTGTCACAGACTACATCCGTTTCTTCCTCGTTGATCTTAACCTTCTCCACCTCTTCTTTAGCCTTTTCCACAGCCTGAGAAAGATCCGGATAGAAGTTTTCTACAATGGTTTTCCAGGAAGTCTGTCCCACACTGACAGAGTCCAGTAAAGACTCAAGATTGGCTGTAAAGCCCTTATCCACGATGGTTGGGAAGTTCTTGGACATCATTTCATTTACCGCATTTCCCAATTCGGTAACGAAAATGTTCTTCTTCTCTTTGGTAATATAACGACGTAAAGAAGGGTTCCAATGGTAGGCGCGTAGGTAGAGGGTCTTCCAATCCCGCCCTCTTCCAAGGCCTTAACCAAAGAAGCCTCGGTATAATGAGGAGGCGCCTGGGTAAAATGCTGTTCCTTATTCCATTTTTCCACCTTAAAGGTCACCCTCCTTCATCTCCGGAAGAGTAACATTTTTCTCTGCCTTATCTTCCTCAGACATATATACGGCAAGAAATCCGTCAAAACGCAGACGGCTGCCGTTTAAGGTGAAAATATAGTCCTTAGCCTGAAATTTCACCGTTTCCGTTTCATAAACAGCCGCTTCCATCCTGGAAGCCACAAAACGCTTATAAATCAACTGATATAAACGGTACTCATCCTTTCCAAGGCTTTCCTTTTGCCTCGAAGGGGTAATCTCCAGGTAGCTGGGACGGATAGCCTCGTGAGCATCCTGAATCTTCCCTTCCTTCTTATCTTCGGTCTGCGTCTTCTGACAGTACTCGGGACCGTACTCCTGTCCGATCTTTTCCAATACCGCAGCATGGGCTTCTTCAGAGATTCTGGTGGAGTCCGTACGAAGGTAGGTAATTAAACCAACCACTCCTCTTCCCTTTTTACATTCACGCCCTCATACAAAGACTGGGCAATACGCATAGTCTTTTGGGTGGGGAAGGAAAGAAGCTTTGCCGCTTCCTGCTGTAAAGTAGAGGTGGTAAAGGGAAGGGGCGCCTTCTTTCTTCTTTCCCCCTTCTTTTTCTCAATAAGCTTTAGCTTTTCTTTTCCAATTTCGGAAATAACAGAAAGAACATCCTCTTCCTTAGACAAAGGAAGCTTTTTGTCCTTTCCGTAAAATACCGCCTCTACCTCCTTCTTTCCTACAGAAAGGGTGGCACTAAGGCTCCAATACTCTTCCGGTTCAAAGGCATTAATCTCCGCCTCTCTATCGCAAATCATCTTTAAAGCGACAGACTGCACTCTTCCTGCAGATAATCCCTTACGAATCTTCTGCCAAAGCAAGGGGACTGATGGTATAACCCCACCAAGCGATCCATGACTCTTCTGGCCTGCTGAGCATTTCACCAAATCCATATCGATTTCTCAGGGTTCTTAATGGCATTCTGCACTGCATTCTTGGTGATTTCGTTAAAAAGCTTATGCAGGGAGATTTTTCGCTGCATTTTTCTCATCCTTATTCAACTCTCTTTGCAAATGCCAGCTGATTGCCTCTCCCTCACGATCGGGTCAGTAGCCAGATAAATTTTATCCGCCTTTTTGACTTCCTTTTTCAACTTGCTCAGCAGTTCCCCTTTTTCCACGGATGGTAATGTACTTTGGCTCATAGTCATTTTCCACATCGACTCAAAGGAACTTTTGGGCATATCAATTAAATGTCCCATAGTTGCATCAATGGTATAGGGACTTTCCTAAAAACTTACTGATGGTTTTACCTTGGCGGGTGACTCCACAATAATGAGATTATTTGCCATTCCTTATCCTTTCCTGTTCCGGTATAACTTGCTGTAAAGCGAAAGAACACTTCCTTTATCTATAGCATGAATAAGCACCCTTACCTTTCTATTTGAGTAAGACAAAAGCACTCTTACTTCATGTTTAAAAGCTATTAAAGATAAAATTTATTATTAAAAATAATGCAAAGCTGCTTTCCTAAAAATTCGTGGACACTATAAACGAATCCTAGCAAGTCGGATTCCATGAAATTTAGCTATTTCAGAGCTTTATCGGTAGAATTTGATACTTTTATAAGAAAAGTGCAAGAAATAATCAGAGATTTACTTCCTAAGAAATTTTTCATCTGCTTGGAAAAGTATGGCAATTTATACTATAAATTATTCTATTTTTAAAGAAAAATAAGTTTTTCTAAAAGAAGTATCCGCTTCTGTTTTTCTTCTATAATATGCGGCTTGCAAACACTCGCAGTAGCCTTCCACTTCCAGTTCAATAAGATAACGATGCATAAGATAAAGGGCAACTTTACTTCCTCCTGCAGCTTTTGAAAAATGTTTGCTTTCAAAACCTAAGGCATGATAAATCTCCTGCTTTTCCTTAGGAAAAATTTTTGATTTCATTATCCTGTCTTCTTCTTTTTCCGCTTCCAAAGAAAAGTAAGATAAAATATCCCCGGCGGAGGTACATACCGCAGCACCGTCTCGAATAAGTCTGTTACATCCCCTGAGAGAGACGATCTACGATTCTTCCCGGAACCGCAAAGACCTGCTTCCCCTGTTCCAAGGCACGATCCACGGTAATAAAGGTACCGGATTTTTCCTTTGCCTCCACCACCAGGAGCACATCGGAGAGCCCTGAAATCAGACGGTTTCTTTCCACAAAATGGTGTGCGGCAACGAGGCGAATGCAAAGAATATTCGCTAGAATTCCTCCCTGCTTTTCTATGCTTTCATAAAGTCGAGTTACAGCTTGGGTAGCAAATATCCACCCCTGCAGCCCTAAAAACCGCATAGGTTCTGCCCTTCCTTCCAAAAGCGCCTTCATGGGCCGCTGAATCAATACCGTAGGCCATACCGCTGACAATTCCAATTCCCTTTTTGCCAAGGTTTTGGCAATGGATCTGGCAATATCCTTTCCATATTCCAGTGCCGTCTCTTGCCCCTATAATCCCCACGGTACGCTCTTCCTCTTTCGGTAGCACGCCTTTTAGATAAAGGCAGTCGGGACTATTTGGAATTTCTTTTTAATCTTTTCGGAAATCCTGCTGAAAAGGGTAACAGTTCTTTAATCCCCTGTGCTGCAGACTACTTTCTTTAGGGACTTTTCTCTCCCATGCTTTTTCTTTTCTATATTTTTCTTTTCTATATTTTTTTCTTTTCTATGTTTTTCTCTTTCATGTTTTTCTTCCATACTCTTCTTTTCCAAGCTTTTCTTTTCTACACTTTTCTCTCTCCGATTCAGGCTTTTTTTCTATAAAGCAAAACAGCTCTTCCTCCAGTCCCCTATAGGAAACTGCCTCCGCCAGATGATTGATCGTAATGTCCTCCTCTTCCTCTAAATCCGCAATGGTTCGAGCAAGCTTTTAAGATTTTATGATAGGTTCTCATAGACAAATTTTTAAGCTGGAAGATACTTTTCCATATATTCCCTTTCTTCACTTCCTAGAAAGACAGTATTTATTCACCTCATTTACATGCATATCCCCATTCCACCGTAGTGTTTCCTCTGAGGAGAATCGGCTTTCCTGCATTTTCCTTGCTTTTTCCACCTGTTCTCTTAAGCACTTCGTAGAAATCCCTTTTTCCTTTGTAAACGCTTCCTCCAAGGAGATTGCCGGTAAGGATACGCATAAATCCATTCTTTCCAAAATCGGTTTGGATATCCCTCTTTGATAGGCACGGATTTGCCCAGGTGTACAATGGCAGCGATTTCTATCCGGAAAAATATCCGCAGGGGCAGGGGTTCATCGCCGCTACAAAAAGACAATCCACCGGATAGGAAAAAAATTGTTGAAGACGATGCAAAGTAACTCGTTTTTCCTCCATTGGCCCCCGTAAGGCTTCAATGCTTTCCTTCTTAAATAAAGGCAGTTCATCTAAAAGAGGACTCCCTTCCCTGCAAGAGCCAGTTCTCCGGGAATCAGTCTTCCGGAGGACATTCCTCAAGAAGAGTATTTTGACTGACAGCAGAATGCGGGGCTCTAAAGGGGCGTTTTCAATTAATCCTTCTTTGGAAGGAAGGCAGGACGCAATAGAATAGATTTTCGTTAAATCCAATTTTTCCTGTTTACTCATCTTCGGTAAAATTCCCGAGAATTCTTTTTGGCAATCATCGTCTTCCCGGTTCCTGCAGAGCCGGAAAAATAGGAGAGCATGGTGCCCTGCCGCCGCAATCAGAGCAGCTCTAACGCCATAGCTTTGCCCTAAAACGTCCTGAAAAATCCAAATTTTGCTCTTCTTCATTTCCATTCCCATAGCCAGCAATACTTTTTCGGAATCTTGAAAAAGACAGTTCTTATTTTCCTGAAAAGACTCTTCCGATTCCTTTTTCCCTCCTAAAGAAGGCTGCCTACGCTTTGCTTCTTCCCTCTCTTTTCCGTAGGAGATTTTGCACAGTTCCAAAAATCTCTGTAATATGAGAACAGGCAATCACCTCCAGCTTTTTCACTGTTTCTTGCCTCCGGCTCATTGTCTTTCGGAACAAATACGCCCTTTAGCCCTGCTTCTTCAAAAGCCAATACCATAGGAAGAACGCCCGGAACGTGTTGGATTTCTCCGTCTAATCCCAGCTCTCCCAAAAACCATAGTTTTCATAAAGAAAATGAGACTTGGGGTAAAGCGCCAGCAGATTTCCCATAAAAATAGGCAAATCAAATGAACTGCCGCTTTTTCGCAAATCCGCAGGCTGCAAATTAATGGTGATTTTCTTCGAGGGAAGCTCCAGACCTAAATTTTTCAGTACAATACTTACACGCTCGATAGCCTCTTTAACGGAAGCGGAAACATTTCCCAGGGGTCTGAGAACAGGGAAGCCGTACTCTCATCCACCTGCACAGAAACCACATAAGCCGTTAAACCGTGAATCGCCGCAGAATAGATTTTTGATAGCATAAAAAAATACCTCATACAGAAATCTTGATGAAATAAAAAGAAATAAATAGAATACAGAACGCAAAGAAATAAAAAGTAATATAGGGAACTTATAGAAATAAAAAGTAACATGGGAAGTTAAAAAGTTAAAGGCAATAAAGGGGCTATAAGCAGTTAAGTCAATATAGAAAAATATAGAAAGTATAGAAAATATAGAAAAACAAAAGACTGCTCAAACTACTAAGCGAAAAAGATATGTAAAGATACTAAGACAAGCTCTTTAGCTCATCTTAGTCCTTCCCTTAGTCTTGTCAATAAGATAGGAATCCAAATGAAGGGATTTTAAAATTTCCAAATATTCCTTGGGCAAGGGAGCAAAAACGCTTTTCGGAAAGAGAAAAATAGTACGCTACTTTCCGGCATTTTGGGAAATGCCAAAGAATAGGCATGCAAAAAGCTGATAAGATAAAGGAAATATTTTTCTTAATTTCGCATTTTTCCTTGTATCTCCATACTTATCATCGCCCACAATAGGGATGGGAAAGAAGGGAGAGCTGGGTGCGAATCTGATGGGTCTTTCCGGTGAAAAATCTGCACGGAAAGAAGGAGAGCTGCCCCACACTGCTTTCTACACAGCCAATTTTTCAAAAAGCACTCTGAACCTTTTTCCCCTTTTCACTTTCCAAGGCCTTGTTCTGTCCCCTATCTTTTTCCAGAAAAATGCTCCTGCAGTCCTGTTTTTGAAAATCTCCATACACCAGTGCATAATATTTTTTTCTCTAAATCATGACTTTGCAGAAGCTTGGCAAATGCCTGCAATCCTCCCAAGCTTTTTCCAAAAATGATGATTCCCGAGGTATTTCTATCCAAGCGATTGGCAATCCCCGGACGAAAGCTTTTCTCCTGTTCCTTACTGAGCTCTCCCTTTGTTCGCATATAGGATAAAAAGCAGGGAATTTACAGAAAAAGAAGAACTTCCGTCATTTTTCAGAAAGAAGTCCTACCGGTTTATTGAATAAAATACAATGATTATCCTCATAAAGAATAGCGCTCTGCCACTTCTGCGTCCAAAAGCTCCTTTTCTGTACTCTCTCGCTCCTGAAGCAGCTTTGCCCAAGCTTTCTTCACTGAAATAAAAAGCTGAACGGTATCTCCCAGCTGTAAAATCTCCTTACCGTCGGCTTTTTCCATTTAAAAGAATATTCTTCTTACGGAGCATCTTATACAGAAAGGAATCTGCCTGTCCTTTAAAATATTTTTTTGTAAAAGCTTTAAAAAGCTTTTTGTTCCTTTTCATTTTGTGATATCAGAATTTCTCGCATAGTTTACCTATAAAATTTACGAACCACAGGAATCAAAAAGCATATCCGGACAAATCTGACATAGAAGATAAAATCCTTCATCGGCAAACCGTAAATAGAAAGAGGTCTGTTTAGAACTGCATCCATCACCGCAAGCTTTGCCACCTTCTTAGGGCTTTGCCATAAAAAGTTGCTTGATTTTTTTGCATTCTTCCTCCACCTCCTGCTACCGTAAAGAAGGGAGTATCCACAGGTCCCGGACAAACCACGGTCAGTCCAACGCCTGTATTCCGTAACTCTTCTCTTAAGGATAAGGAAAATGAATATACATAAGACTTTGTAGCCGCATAAACGGAAAATTCAGCCTGGGGTAAAAAAGCTGCGGCTGACGCCATTTGAATAATACGGGAACTGGAACCCATATACTCCAGAGATTTCAAAGTAAATGCCGTTAAAGCCTTTACATTTAAATCCAGCATCTTCAACTGTTCTTCTACAGGGATTTCCGTCACTCTCCCCAGCTTTCCGAAGCCGGCCGCATTGACCAGAAAAAGAATTTCCGGATTTTCTTTTCTCAGCAAGTCCTCATACTTTTGAAAACACTCTTCTTTTGTTAAATCCCATGAAAAAAGACGAACCGGCCTGAATAGTTGCTCCTCCACCTCTTGCAGACTTTCTTTCCTTCTGGAAAAAAGCCAAAATTCCTGTATTGCCGGAATACGATCCTGCAATGCGAAACAAATTTCTTTTCCTATTCCCGAACTCGCCCCTGTAATTATTGCTATTTTCATCCCATCCATCCTAGATTCTATGAAATGTGCTACACTTCCTTGGGCCTGTTATACTGGTAAAGCCTACGTAGAGGAAGCCCAAAGAAGAATTTAGTCACCGAACCAACGGCACTCTTCCTTGAATACTGAATTTAGTATAGCTTACTCAAACTATAATCTCAATCTCTTTTCCGCATTGTAGTATTATACCCGCAATTAAATGGGCAGTTTCGTGGGATACATTCGCTGTAAAATGGGTAAAATCATTCCGGTAGTTTGACAGTTAAATAGTTCAAAATCTCCTCAGGCCTTGAAAAGCCTGTATTTTTGATCAAATTTTATGAAAATATCACTAGCTATATTTGGCTATATATGGTATAATGGGCGCATGGAGGGACTGCGTCATGAAAGTATCTGTATCAAAATCGAAGAATCAAACCATCTATTACCTGAGTAAATCAGTTTGGGTAGATGGTAAAATCCACTACAAAGACGATAGAGAAGATTGGTTCGGAAGATGAACTTCTGAAGGTTTGCGGAGATCTTACTCCGCTGGAGTGGGCAAAGCAGTACGCTGCCAAACGCTCCGCAGAAGAAAAAGCTTCAAAAAGACATTATGCTTAAGTACTCCTCTTCGACCTTAATTAAGAAAAAAGCTGCCGTAGCGTAAACGTAGGCTACCTCTTTCTGAAGGACATCTACTATGATTTAAAAAAATCCATGACATCTGTGCTCAGATTGCCGAAAAAGTACAAGTTTGAGTTTGACCTGAATCAAATCCTGTCTATGCTACTTTTCTCTAGGGATTATTTATCCCGGGTCCAAGAGATCTTCTCTTGAACTTTCAAAAAAGTTTCTTGAAAAGCCTGACTGCAAGCTCCATCACGTTTACCGTGCGCAAAATCCTTGCAAAAGAGAATGATTTTTCAGTCTCAACTTTACAAGAATTCCGAAATGGTACTGAATCGACATAAAGAGTTCTTTACTATGACTGCACTAACTATTACTTCGAGATTGAGGGAAGCGGATGATTTCAGAAAAATATGGTCATTCCAAAAGAAAAACCGTCCGAATCCGATTGTACAGATGGGGCTATTTATGGATGCAGATGGAGTTCCCTCACCTTCTCCCTCTTTAACGGAAACGAGAATGAACAACCTTCGATGAAACCATTGGAGAAAAAGATTCTTTCTGACTTTGGAATGACGAAGTTTATTGTTTGTACAGATGCAGGGGCTATCATCAACTTCAAACCGTGTCTTCAACAACACTCCAAACCGAAAAATTTGTTACCACGCAAGCAATCAAAAAAGCTGAAAGGATACCTCAAGGATTACTGTCTTGATGAAGACGGATGGCACCTTATCGGAGATAAAAAAAGAGTACAAGCTCAGTGAACTAGATGAGGTCGAGAATTACGAGAAGACTTTCTATAAAGACCGGTGGATTAATGAAGACGGTTTGGAGCAACATCTCGTTGTCACCTTTTCCTTTCAATATCGGGACTATATGAGAAAGATACGGAATCGTCAGCTTGAACGCTGAAAAAGCTCGTCGAAAATCCTTCTTCTCTGAATAAAAACGTCCAAACGATCCCAAGCGTTTTATACGTCAGAATCACTGTACTTCTGACGGCGAGATTGCGAGATAAAATGATCCCTTCGATAGATGAAGATGTTGCCACAGAAGAGGAACGTTATGACGGTTTCTATGCCGTATGCACAAACCTGGAAGATGACGTGGCAACGATTATAAGTATTAATCAAAAAAACGATGGCAGATTGAAGAATGTTTCCGTATTATGAAGAGTGAATTTCAGGCCAGACCGGTATATCTCAGTAGGAAAGATCGAATCACGGCACATTTCATTACCTGCTTCACCGCCCTGATTCTTTATCGCATTCTAGAGAAGAAGTTAGGTGAGAGTTATACCACTGAAAGCATTATAAGAACACTGAAAGAAATGAACATGCTGATAGCTCCCGGTGAAGGATATATCCCTGAGTATACACGAACCGACCTTACAGACAAACTTCACGCACATTTGGTTTTAGAACGGATTACGAGATTGTATCTCAAAGAGAAATAAAAAAGATTTTAACTGCAACGAGAAAGTAGAAATATTGCTAGAATTCAAAAATCACTACCACCCGTCAAACGGGTGGTTTGCTCGGGACTATAAGCCCCTGCTACTAGCCAGCGTCTAAAGGCGCTGGCTTTTCATTGGCTATGGGAAGTTTGCTTTGCACCTTCCCACAGCTCCATTCAAAGCCATATTGCGTTTGACTCGTCGCTACCCCATAAAGGGGTATTGTTACTACTGCTTTAACCCATAAAAGGGTCTTCATATTCTTTAACACTTAGTTTATCCAAAGCTATATCGTGTTTTTCTTGATCTTGGATATACTTTTTTATTGTGGCTTCATTTAAACCTACTGTACTGACATAATAGCCTTCGGCCCAGAAATGTCTGTTCCATATTTGTATTTAAGATTTGCGTGTTTATCAAATATCATCAAGGCACTTTTTCCCTTTTAAATAGCCCATAAAAGAAGAAACACTAATCTTAGGTGGAATACTAACCAGAATGTGTACATGGTCCGGCATTAAATGCCCTTCTATAATCTCCACTCCTTTAAAGGCGCAGAGTTGCTTGATAATATCCCGAATATCTGACTTATATTGATAATATATATTTTTCGCCTATACTTCGGTGTGAAGACGATATGATATTTACACATCCATTTCGTATGTGCTAATGCATATTCTTTCTTCGCCATAAAAATCACCTTCCTCGTATTATATAGTCATACCCATTCTTTACCTGTTCTAAGGTATAGGGGTATGCTGTTGAAAGATGCTGTGGATTGGTCATCACCTCCTACCGCACAGACGGTTGCGGAAAAGGCTCCAACCACAGCCTCTTTGTCAAAAATGTTAATCAGTTAGATACCGCATGACGGTTTATGTAGAACGAGGTTACATCGGCAGAGAGCCCTGTGGATCCAGTACAGCGTCAAATACTTTTTAAGGAGGATCATGTGTATGATCATGTTGGTATCGATGTTGCAAAGGATAAACATGATTGCTGCATCCCTAGAATCGGAGCCGATAAACTCTATCCGGTATTCACTATCCCGAATAACAAAGCAGGTTTTGATGAGTTGTATGAGAGATATTCACTGTGACTGATGATAAGACCAAAATAAAAAGTAGGTCTTGAAGCTACCGGTCACTACTCACTCAATCTTCTCGGATCGCTCATTGATAAAGGTCTACCCACCTGTGTTATCAACCCGTTACTACAAATCTTTACAGAAAAGGTCTAAGCCTTAGAAAGACAAAAAAACGGATAAAGTCGACGCCCGTTCGATTGCTATGATGTTAATGACTAATAAAACTCTCAAGCCCTACTCAGACACATCATATCATAGCGAAGAACTTAAGTCATTAACTCGTTATCGTTTCGACAAGGTTCAGGAACGAGCAAAACTCAAATCTTCCGTAGCTCGTCTTGTAAACATCCTTTTTCCCGGAACTGGAAAAAAACTCGTTCCCAGCCTTCATATGGCTTCGATGTATGCCTTGCTGTCCCAACTCCCCGGAGCCTCTTACATTACCGAATGTCATCTTACCCATCTCAAAAATCTCCTAGAAACAGCCTCTAAAGGCCATTACGGACGAGATATGGCGATTACTTTAAGAAACACCGCCAGAGACTCTATCGGCTCTGTGATACCAGCAAAATCAATGGAACTAAAGCACCATCCATTTAATTGAGGTGATGACGGAAGAGATTGATGAAGTGAAGATTCCATCAAATCCATCATGGACACTTGTAACTCTCCGATTATGACAATCCCGGGATTAGCTATCGTATGGGAGCTATGATCCTGCAGAGATTGGTGACTTCACTCGATTCAACTACGCTGATCAGATACTGGCATTTGCAGGATTGTCACCTTCTACCTACCAGTCAGGTCAACTGGATTCTAGCTATTCTCATATGGAGAAACGAGGTTCTCGTTATCTAAGATATGCTTTGTTCAATGCCGCGAAATTTGTCTGCAAGTGGGATGAGAATTTCGGAGCTTACCTCTCAAAGAAGATAGGTGAAGGCAAGCACTATAATGTTGCTATCGGTCATGCAACGAAAAAACTGGTACGTACCATATACCAAATGGAACTTACAGGCGAAGCCTACCGAAGATAATTCATTAACTTCACATCCTTTTCTGAGAGCACCTATTTAGATGCTCTATTTGTCATGCGATTTTCAAGGTACTGATTGAGGCTTAAACCTGCCTCCGGGCTATCTAAAACATCTGATGATGCCTTATTCAAAAAATCTTATTTTCCAATTGACTTTTAATAGTTAGTCTTTTCTGCAATATAGCTTGAACAACTTTATTGTATTAGGAAAGGTGATTTTTGTATAACAAGTGTTTCCCACCCGCATAGCGGGTGGTTTTTTGTATCAGAGCTAACATTTTTCAAATGTCAGCTCCGATACTAGCTAAAAGTCCATTAGAAAACAAGAGCTCATAAATGGCGTAATTACGCCGTTTATGGGCTCTTGACTCTTTCGCAACTGTCAAAGACGGGAGTATAGCTTACTCAAACTATAATCTCAATCTCTTTTCCGCATTGTAGTATTATACCCGCAATTAAATGGGCAGTTTCGTGGGATACATTCGCTGTAAAATGGGTAAAATCATTCTTTTTCGGTAAAAACAGATTCCAAAAAGCAATACCTAGGGTTTCAAGCCACTGTAAGCTTAATTCCTAGGTTATTCAACTCCTGCGGGAGATGGGACTTGAACCCACACGTCCTATCGGACACAAGATCCTTAGTCTTGCCTGTCTGCCATTCCAGCACTCCCGCGCAACAGAGGAAATTCTATCACAATTCTCTACTGTGCAAAGTATTTTTTTCTTACAGAGCTTGAAAAGTTTATGCCAAATTTATTCGGCGAATAAATGATTAGCTTTTTCTACTATTCCGACTTATTGTCGGCAGCCTTGTTTCTTCCTTTTTCTTTCTGCCTCTCGAACGGGTTTTCCACACTTGCAGTTTCTGTTTTCTTTGTATCAGCCTTAGCTTTTACAGATTTCTCAGAAGTCTTCTCATTGGAAGTCTTTTGTACCGGTCTTTAGTTTTGCTGCTTTTTCTTCCTTCGCTATGTTGTCTTCTCTTCGGTCTTTGCCTTAGCGTTTTTCTGTGGTCTTGGTTCGAGTCGATTTGCTTTCCGACTTTTCTCTCCTGCCTTAGACTTTGTAGACTTTTCTTACCGGCTTTTGACTTTGTAGCTTCAGGCTCGGTTTTTGCTCTCTACAGGCTTATCCGCATCCTTGACCTTAACATCTTTAACCTTAGCATCCTTAGCGCTTAACTTTCTTTTCCTTTACTGCTTTATCAGTCTTTCCATTTTTCTCTTCTGATTCCGCTTTTCCTTGCTTTTTAGTCTTCTTTTTCCTTTACAGACTTGGACTCTTCCTTGGAAGCATCCTTTCCATGTTCCTTAGAACCATCCTTACTATGTTCTTTAGAACTGTCCTTTACTACTGTTTTAGCATTGTCCTTTGCTGCTACTTTTAGCACTGTCCTGCGACACCGCTTTAGTATTTTCCTGGCTCGGTTCCTGATTAGAAGCTTGTCCGGAAGCCTGTGTTCCGTTTTCCTTCTTTCCCGTTAGAACGTCTTCTTCTACGATTATGATGTCTTTGCCGTTCCCTCTGCTCCACAGGACGATTTTTCTGTTACAGCGCTAGCATCCTCCTGTACAGCCTCATCTCCTGCATCGGAAGACTTTTTCTCTTCCATTTTATTAGACTCTCCAGCCTTTGTTTCAGAAATACTGTCTTCAGCTACTTCCTCTACATCCACACGCTTCATTCTTTTTTTAAAAACCGGATCGTAAATATACTGGATTTGATTAGAAGGTCTTCCTGCATTTGCTTTTCTTTTTCCGTCTTAGGATAAATACGATTCACGGTTTCTATCGAACTCTTGGAGGAATCCTCATGCTTAGCTTCTTCCGGCTTGGTATTATCTGCGGTTTTAGCTTCCTCTCGAGAATCCAAATCTTCTTTTTCTTTAGCAGCAACAGCTTCTTCTGTAGCTCTATCGGAAGATTGTTCTTTCTCAAAGCTTTCAGTATGATCCTCTTCCGGATAAAGCTTTTCTTCCTGATACTTGCAGAGTAATCCACGGAAAAATGCTCTCCGTCATTTTCCTCCTCCACCAAAGAGGCATAGCTTACATCCTCCTTTGCCAAAGGATTCGGTAAGAGCTCTACCGGCTCCAAATGACTGCTCACGTCCAGGAATTGATTTTTTCTTCTTCTGTAATTGTTTCTGTAGCTCAAGGTCGGTCTGGTAGGGACATTGTTGGTGGTTTCAAAGGCATCAATAAGCTGTACCTTTTTGATTTCTCTCCTTGGCTCTTCTGATTCTTTTCATCGTCATTGGCCACAGAATGAAGAAAACACTCTTCAATGGTCTCTCCCAAAAGAATTTCCGCACCTCTTAAGCTATGCCAAAAGTCTCGAACCGCTGCATAGCCCTTGTCCTTGGAGACAATGCAAATCTTTTCTCCCGTATCCAAAAACATTCCTGTTGTGGAAGCAATGTACATATCAATGCATTGCTGTGCTGTTTTAAAAAGCTTCACCATTCTTACATGGACAGCCTTTTCCTTTAAATCCTCTACTACACCCTTCTGTAAAGCAGAATTCTCATCACTGTAGTACACTACCAAAGGTATCCTGCTCTGTCAGATAATGATACCCCTCAAAGCCGCTGGCATGGGTATTTTCAAAATCCACTAAAAATCACAACTTATTCTCCTTTTTCACATAAAGTCATCGTTATGATTATCCTGGGATAAAAAGCCGAAGAATTCTCCTTCATCCAATTTTCGGAGAATAAGCTTAGCTTCCTCCAAAGGACAAGGCAGTGCTCCCTCTTTACAATATAGAACTTCAGAAATCATCACCACGGTTTCCGCATTTTCCTGCTTCAGACTGGGGAACCAGCACAAAAATCTCCACGAAATATTGTCCTCTAAGCTCCTAAAAATAACTAGGCTTTCCGTTCCGGTTCCGATAAGCAGCTTAGAAAAATATATTCTCCCTCTTTCACACCGTGCCGGTACAGTCTTGGATCGAAAAATAGAACCGAATACACCGTAGTAGGACAGAGTCTTATGAAAGTCCTCCAATAAGTCTTCCCAGTCATCCGGAAGACCATAGCGATCATAGGACCTCTTTACCTGAAAATACCGACCATCCCGATATTGAATTGTAATCTCTAAAAGGGCCGGACTCTCTTCCCCGATCTTCCCTCACTCTGATCGTAATGTTGAAAATAGCGTTCTATATTGCCCAAAAGATAATCCACGATTTTGGGTATAAAGTACTCATGCTTTACCGAAGGAAGCTTATTCATGTTCTGCAGGTAAACAAGGCTTTGACTTTCTCTGGAAAGAAGCAGAGTCTCCTCAAAAAAGACGTCCTCTCTTTCTTCTTTCTGTGTCAAAGGATTCCAGCTTACATTCTCCCTTTCCTCTTCCACACGCAAGGAAAAACGCATAATCTGATGAGAATTCGCGCTGTTCACCTCAGCCGTCAGTCTGTTTAAAGAAGCAATAAAACGGTTCCAACTTCCCGGAACACTATTAATCCCTTGATACTCTTTCGCCTCTTGATTCTCTTCTTTATACAGCAAAAACCAACGGAAGGAAAATGCAGGAATACCTCCTTTTTTTTCCTGAAAATAGCTACGCTTCCACTTCGGTATGGCACACTCATCTAAAGAGTTTAAGAAGCTTTCCGAAGATTCTTTGGGCACATTCAAGACAAGAGCCGGACCCTCATCCTCTACAGGAGCATCATAGGCATACTTAATCCGACCATTCTTCATCCAAATGTTCAATGAGCTTTCCCCTACACCCAGTCCGTCCAGCTTTAAATTCAAGTACTCCAGCATGAGCCTCTCCTTTCTCTTTAGTTAGCTTCATTATAACGTATCGTTTCAAAAAATACAGCAAAGTTCTAAAAATAATGCTTGATTTTCAAAAAGCTAATAGTATACTGGCACAGTTGACTGAGACGAGGTGTGATAATGGTAGTCGGCCAGCCTGGAAAGTTGGTGCCCGTTCTGCGGGTTGTGGGTTCAAGTCCCATCCTCGTCGCTAAGATAAAAAGCTAGGATTTATGCGAAAAACGGCATGAAACCTAGCTTTTTCTTGCTTTTTATTACTTTTTAGTAATCTCTATGCACCTAAAAAGTAACTCATTTTACCCTATTTTCGGATAAATTTGGTCATGAATTGGTCATGGAGTCTACTGCACTACTTCTACATCTGAATTTCTTCCTATTAATAAGGATTTCACAGAATCATATACCCCATCTTCGCCCACATAGTCAAAGCCTTGTCCTTTTCGCTTTTTTGATTTTTGCATCCGTTGCCATAGCTCCTGTGCCTGTCAGATAGTACCACTTGCCTTTATCCTGCAGCCATTGTCCGGATAGCATACCGCCGTCTTCTCCAAGGTAATACCAATCATCAGCAGACTTAAACCATCCTTTAATCATTCTTCCGGAATCATCGAAAGCATACCACCGGCCATTGATAAAGCTCCATTGTCCTTTTACAGGAACGCCGGACTCGTCATAGTAAAGCCAAGACTCTCCTTCCTGCTTCCATCCGGTGAATAGATTCTTTTGATGTTGGCTACAAGCTGTGTATGCCACCCATGATACAAAGATTTGACACCAATACACGCCGTTCATGCCGTACCACTCACTATACTTCGTATAGTTGTTCATTCCGGCGTTTCCTAGCTTACTAAGAAGGTCTCTATTGCTTCCTTTTTCAAGATAGCCGACCTCTAACATAGCAGCATTAATAAATTCATCCACGGTACAAGTTTCTGCACCAAAGAATGGCCTTCCGAAGCCGTCAATACTTCTTTCCTGTCCAGGGAAAAACGTATATGTCTTGATAGCCACAGCACCGCCGTTTCTTACAACTCCCGGAGCAGAGGAAGTGTTTCCTTCTACGGTCTTGATTGTGTACTGGCCGTTCTTTAACTTCGTTACTTCAATTACAATTCCTACATGGGCAACTCTCTTTTTCACGCTACTATAAAAGTAGACTATATCCCCACGCATAGGCGTTTGAAAGTATCTCTTGTGCTTTACGAAGTATCCTTTGCCGTCTACTGTGTAGGAAGTATATCCTCCGCCTAAAAGCTTTTTACCTTTCTGATAAGCCATTTTTGCCTCCTATTCTGATTTTGAGAAAAAGTTTTTCAAAAGTTTCTCAACGCTTCTCAACTTTCTCAACTCTTCTCAACTCTCCAATAAAAAGGGAGAACCATGTCTCCCCCAAACATTTACTTCTTTAAGCCGATTCCGGGACCCGTATAGCTATCCGGATTCGGAGTTACTCCGGGTCCATGCTCCACATCGTCCTCACCTTTGCCGCGGCCATAGCCTACTGGATGAGCAGAGTTATCCGCCTTGTTGTCCTTTACAGGCACGTCCTGTCTCTTAGCATCCTCATCAATGCCTGGGTATCTTTCCATAGGTCCATTCTTTCTCATAGTTTAATCCTCTCTTTCTTAGTGAAGTATAGTTAAAATGCAGGATTGCCTCCTGCTAGGCTTCTTTATAATATTATTTGCCGGAAAGCTGTTTCCCAATCTGATTTGCTCCTGTAGAGGCTAGTCCGGATACGATGCCAACGGCCAAGGCACTTTAAAACATCCTTTGCAGGAAAATCTGCCATGGTATGAAGGCCGACTACGCCAAGGACTGCTCCAAAAAGTCCGCAAATTACAGGGATAAACTTGTTATCAGTTTTTCCCATGCTTTGCACCCCATTCCGATAAGGTAGTGATAACTGTGATTGCTACTACGCTTGTAGATTCCAAAATCCATTTTTCTTTCCTCCTATTATTCTGAATAATCTACTTTTTTATGCCTTCTTTCATGGGAAGTTCTTCAACCTCTTGCATGAATTTAGTTGCAAGGCCATTTCCTCCAAAGAGCTACATACGGCTCATATAAATTATGTTTGAGCGTGTGATACTCTTCCGATGTTACATAGCCTTTATCAATGTACCTCTTTGCTTCTCTTGCGATTCTGAACATTGCAATTCCTGTTACACACCTACACAGGCGTTAAAGTCTTGAACGCTAATTAGCTTTTTCTCTGTTTCTTCCATTCCTTTCGCTCTTTTTCCTTTTCCCTGGTTTGATACATAAAGCATAAGCAACTGGAAAAATCCGTTACTCGCAAAAATAACGGCTATGATACTGGAGATAAATGCTTTATCGGTTATTAGCTCGATTGTCGGCCCTCATGATTCACCCCCTCCCTGTTTCTTTATCCTCTGAAGCGATACGAAGAATCTCCTCTTCCTGTTCCTTGGTAATCCATCCCTTCTTTACTGCTCTATCAAGCATCTTCTTGTTAAGCAGTCCTTCTTTTCCAGTCCTAAAAAGCGTTTCATACATCTTACTCACCTCCTAACGAATCAAGCACAAGGCTGTTTACGGTCTGCCTAAGCTCTCATTCTGTCGCTTAAGCTCTGCAATCTGTTCTGCCTGTGAAGGAATCCTCTCAGCTTTCTCTTCTCCTACACGGACAAAGCTGTAGCTCGCCTTTTCATCTCTAAGCTCCCTCATTTGAGATTGTAAAAAGCCCCATCTTTGTAGATACAAGGCTCTTTCAAATCCCACATGGAGGACTCCTTGGCGTATGCAGTAGCACCATAGATTGCTCTTGCCCCCATGTCTGCCTCGGTAGGGGCTATCAAAAAAATGGTGATAGCCATTACCTCATGCTCTGCCGTTGTGGGATTTGGCAGAATTAGCGCGAAATCTCTTTTCATTGCTTCTTCTCCTTCCTTTTTAGGTAAATTTAAAAAGGAATCCCAATTAGGAATCCCTTTCATGTACAATATTAACTTAGTGACTTTAGCTGCGTCATTCATACTACTGCCCCATGCTATATAGATACAGCCAGTTCCGCCACGACCGCCGCGTGAGCCGCCATACCCTCTGGCATTTGCTCCGTTACCGCCGTTTCCTAAACCATCCGTCCCACTTGTGCCTTCTGAGTCGTTGCTCCTGATTCCTGCCATGCCTCCTGTTGAATAAAGAACCCCATTAAAACCTGTAGTACTTGTGTGCTGCCCATAACCGGGTCTAATACTGTCGAAATAATAAGTAGTTTTGTCCCCCCTCCGTCCTTCAGAGATACTTGGATACGAACCGCTACCGTCATTTCCGTTTGAACCGGGCGAACCGCTGTATGCCGCCCCGCCAGAGCCGCCATCTCCACCATTACTATAAAGATGATTGTTATGTTTCTGAATCCATTACGCAACGGAGACCGTCCGTGTTGCGAACGAATCGAACCGAACACGGTGTCTAAACCTTGTTTATACACTCCACCAAGATTGTTAAAATCAGCACTAGCAGACGGTATTATCCACGGTATGCCCTGTCCGGGTGTAACGTCCATATAGCCAGTGGTGAAATATCCTCCACCTCCACCGCCTCCTGGAGCGTAAAATCCGGTTCCCCATCCACCTTGTCCGCCTTGCCCAACCAAGATATAACGGATTCTTCGTACTCCTTCCGGAACTGTCCAAGTGCCAGCTCCTACCCCGAAAGGATACCGCACCACTAATACCGCTTACTCGGATTGTAGAGGAAACTGCCCCTGCTGTCGTACCATCTGCCTTCATTTGTGGTTACATAGTTAAATGCCCTCACATATAGCTGTCGCTCTTCAAGTCTGCCAGTTTCAAAATGCACATCAGCACTATCAAGCGTATAGAATCCGTCTGTAATGCTCGTTGGCATACTGTCATACTTAAAGACAAAATGTACTCCACTCCACAAGCCCTTAGTAGGTTTAGCCCATGTAAGCCGGACTTGCTTATGCGCATACAGGGCTATGCTAAAATTTGTGATAGAGACTATTCCGAAGGCGTGCAAGGCGGCCTTCTTAATAAATTCCTTATTCAATCCCAAAACGGCATTTTTCCATCACCATATCCAGGCATATATGCCTCACCATTGGCAACATATTTTTTGTAATTTCCTGCAGGAAGCGGAACTGTTACCATGCCGTACATATCCTGTATAGTTGCATCAGCACCTACAATCGCTACTCCACCTCTATTCTTCCCTCCTGCACCACCCTAACGGTATAAATACTTCACTCATTACTTGACTCCTTTCAGCTTTACTTTAAAGGTACGGCTAGGCTTCTCTGATTTACTGTAAAAAGTTACATACCCATCACTAACTTCCGCACTGGTGATTAATCCGGCCATTTCGTCCCATGTCTCTATCTCTTCTAAAGTGTTGTCCTTTGTGTAGGCCTTCCCATTATTACTGAGTCAGTTGACTTTATAGATGGAATGGTCACCTTTTTGGCTATATAGCGCAGAACTGCTCACGCATTAGCCGGAATAGTTACGATCGTTTCCCCTTTCAGCCTATCAATCTGTGCTGAAAGATTTCCAACCGAGTATCTGTGAGCGTTTGCTCTACCCGGTTAAACCACGTTTGGAAATTCTCCTGTAAGGACTCCTTAATCTCGTCCATCTTCTCAGTATGCTCACTATAGTTATGCTCTACCCTACGGGTAAAGTCTTGGTAAAAACCGTTTAACTGCGCATAGAATGTATCCGTAGAGATGATGACATAAGTTGCGTAACGAAACCACAGACCGAACTGTCCCCACGGGTATCCGTTGTGCGGACTGAGTAATAGCTGTTGCATTTGACTGAATGTAAATTGTAGCAAGAGAAAGCTCATAGTAGTCTCCACGCGCCGGAGTAAGAAGAGCCGGAGCGACAGGATTCATTGCGGCAGTTCCTTCCTTTACAATGATTTCACAGCAACGATTTTTATAGTTTGCTCTTAACACAACTCTATCAATTCTCGCGTACTGCTGCGGTGCTTTGCTTAAGGTGTGCGTACTCTCTAAATCATCATAAGCAAATGCGCCCTGAATCAGTCCAAAGCCCGGGCGAACTTTAACAGTTAGCCCTTCAGACGCAAGAACCTGAAAGCAATCCCCGGGCTGAGCAAGAACTCCATTACTGACAAGCTTTTGCAAATAGTAATCGAAATAGGTCTGACGTTTCTGCCCTGTCGAATATCGGCATTCCTTCCGGATCCGTACCGATAATCTCTGAATCGAAATAGCCAAATCTTAGCATTTAGTTTGCCTCCCTTTTTATAATCTTCGTGATAGTTGTTGCCTCATCTGTGCCAAAGGTGACATTCAAGGTCATTTTTGCCCTTCGTATACCTCTTGGATTGCGGTTATCCTTTCGTCGCACTCGATTCCAACATCCATGTTTTGATATGTACAAAGGTCTCCTAGGGTCGAAGTCCTTCATATATACGAGATTAGCGCCCGCATCAATATCTGAGTGAACTGTCTCAATCTTTGAGTATTCCGAAAGCTTTTCCAGTCCTCTCTGCCTAAGAATGGCTCAGTATTGGGCAGAATCATCAGGTGTGTTTTGCCCCACTACCATCCTGATACTCCTTTTGCAAATCTCTGGCATCCACATATATTTCCCGTCGCTCTTCTGCCGAATCCGTGCGGATATCTACTTCGACAATAGTTCTTGCATTTCCTTCACCTTCACCGGCAACATAAAGCGACATTTGCATAAGAACTCTCGTCTCGACCATATATTGCGGACTTCACATTGTAAAAACGATTGGAGAAAAATCGCAGGGAGAGTTTTCTTCCTGATTCTCCGTGCGATTAAGCCCCTTCCAACACTCAAATGTGAGTGTGTTCCTCTCATAGTCATATAGAATGCGGTGAGATAGTTCCTGTGTTTGCTCTGTCTCATACAGTTTTTCCCCCAGCTTGTCTCCTGTGGTCTGCAATGTAATCCTTGTTCCCAGCCCTTTACGGCTCCCAAGGACTAGCCGCGGAATAACTCGCCCGGAGTTTGCCGAATGAATAGCCATTCCATCCACAAGAGCAAGGGCAATCTCTTCCGGAGTTCCGGATATATTTACCGGAGCCTGAAGAACTCTATCATCCAGTAGTTTCTCCGCAAAGTAGCCCTTGCAGTATGCTGAGCGTTCTCCCTTATCTGTCTGCGCGTAGTTGACTTCCCGGATTACACCAAGTTCAGAGCGATCATTACGACATATATACTTGCCGGAGTTAAATAATGGGAAAAAGCTTGAGGAGGTGTGAAACTCAAATACTCCCGGCTCATAGTAGCGGCGTGTCCATATCAGAGAATTAAAAACCTTTATGGCTCCAATAGTCTGAAAATCCTTATCGAGAATATATACTTGCATATCACACCCCAAATACTTAGGCGTATAGTAGATATTTACATCAAGATTGACATAGTTCGTATCCGCTGCATATTCAAGATAATTTTCCCCTACATCCAGCTGGAACGGCTCAGACCGTCTATCCACGCGCTGATAGCAATTTACTCCGTTAAGTTCAACAATCTGATGGCGTTCGTTGGTATCAATTACAAGGACATCCCCTTTGGCCATTTCCACCTTTAATCTCATAAATTGCCCCGTTCCTATTCTTGCGATCTTAGGATTGCTTACTGGTCCCCTTGTAGCTACAAACTTGATAATCACACCGGTAGGTACATCACCATCATTAGAAAGCGCCACTTCTTTATGCAGCGTTCTGTATCCCTGCTGCGCGTCACTCCTAAAAGCAAGCCCGGAATACGGTCTTTTTCAGCCCTGTAACCTTTTTGAGCGGTGATTATCCAGGAAAAGCAAACAAAGGTGTGTATGCTGCCATGTTTTTCCGAAGTTATCAATATTCAGCATGTATGGATCAGGACAGTATAAATCCACAACGATGGCCAGCCTTGCATCGAGTGAAGCCTTTGCTTTAAAAGTCCAGCCTTCAAGCCTGTATTCAATGTTCCTTGAGACACCCATATATTCAATGAGCGCTTTTCCCGTGTACTTTGGATTGAAGAACTTAATCAGATTTTGCCTGTTCTCTTTATTGTTCTTTAAATCCCGAAAAAGAGGCCCTCGATATGTATTGGTCTACCCTTATCTTCAGTCCGTCTCACGGTTTCGCCGTCTACGAGGGCGTTATCGCTTTTTACTGATTTCGATATCCGAACTCTCTAGCCCGGTTATCTTCGTGATGTCGATATCACTATCCTGCCAAAGTAAGGGTTCTCCCGTTACACGAGAGAACCATCTAATCTGATTTGCCATTGTTCACACCTCCGACGATATTACGAATCGCCTCGCGCTGATTTTTGCCACAACCGACGGAGCGGGAACTGCTTCATGGTAGTTGTTTGTCTGTTCGATTCGGTTATCGTAATATACCGATGTTCCTCCGGCAGAAAAACGCCCTTCGGCTTTCTGACGCTCCCTGCAGATAGCGCAATCTCTCCGCTATAGGCCGATACGGTGCCTTTCATCTCATTTAGGAGCGCTGTTGCACTTTCCCTCATGGTTTTTAAGGCGCTCGGCATAGACTTTTCTATACCTATCTCTGCTCCGGGAAGAATCAGCGTCCAAACTCATCACGGAATGCCTTGATGGTGAAGCAATGCCGAGGGGCATCCTTTGCTCCTTCCAGAAGAGATTCTGCTGGGCTTTGAACCTTGCTTGTCAGCCAGTTCCAGCCTGACGAGATTCCGTTCCAAATACCTGAAACTATATCGTTACCAATAGATACCATCTTGTCAGGAAGGCCTTTGATTCCATCAACTACGGCATTGAACAGCCCTGTAGCCGCCTCAGTACCTTTGGAAACAAGGTCTTGCTTCCCATTGATTCAGCTTATTTGCCGTATCTACCAACCATGTCCAAACTTTCCTCGGCAACTGCTGCATAAAGGTGATTATTGAGTTAATCATAGTCTGAATCGCGGTAGAGGCTTTCTGTTGCATCTCTATGCCCCACTGCACGATTTTTGTCACCGTATTTACAAGCAAGTCCAAATCTTACCGGGAGCTCGGAGAAGAACTTCGTTATGCTCTCAATCCAAGTAGGTACATTTGTTGCAATCCATTTCACAACATCTGAACCCCACTTTATTATTGAACCGATTGCATAGCCAAGGGCGTAGCTATACGCTCTGAGGCTCGACTAAACCATTCCCCGATACTTTCAATCCATGCCGGCACGTTCGTGGTAATCCACTCTAAGATTGAACGCCCCAATCCCGAGTTTTGTGACCGCCTCAGTAAAGCCAAGTCCAAATCAATCCTGGTAGCTGTGCAAACCACTCCCCGATGGATTGAATCCATCCCCAATCGTAGGCGCCACCCACTCGAATAGCTGAATGGCAAGCTCTCCCAGTTTTTGTAATAATAGCCAGGATAATCTCGCCCACGGCCTGTAAGATTAGCGGAATGCCGGTTATAAGGGCGTTGACAATGGCCGTGATAATCCTTGGCAAGCATTCAATCAGTAGGGGAAGTGCCTCAATTATTCCTTTGGCCAACGCGACTATAATTTTCACGGCGCACTCTATTAGCGCCGGGAGCTGTTCAGAATCGTTTCGCCTATATAAATGACAAGTTCAACCAATGCCGGAATCAGCTCCGGGAGCATTATACTTATCCCCCTTGCAAGCCCGACAATGATGTTCTTTGCCGCCTCTATAAACTTCTTTGAACCCGCTACCGGATATAAAAACCAGAAATACCATTTACGATAGTATCCGCGAGACTTGCAAAGTCAAGGACGCTACGCCGTCTGCAATCGTGTTCATAAGGTCGAGGCCCTATAGATGCAGCAGTTGATAAAAGAGACGGCATAACAGCCACTAACGCGCCAATCACAGATATTGCTCCGGCAATAAGCGGAGGAACAAAGCCTTTCATCAAATCAGGAAGAACTGCCACCAGTCCATTTATCAGAGTTACCGCACCACTAATGAGAGAAGGTAATATCTGATTAAAAAGACGGAATCATATCTCCAAGCTTAGATACAAGGGCTGGTAATCCGGAGGCAAGCCGTGGAATGATTTCCGATAGCTTATTTACGACATTATTTGCCAGCGTCGCTACAGATTCCGCAAGCTGGTCTACATCCCCCGTACCAGTGAGAAAAATTGTCCCACGCTGCCTTTGCGGCATTCATAGAGCCCTCTATAGTTGTTGAGGGCTTCCCTTTGCGGTCGTTCCGGTGATTCCCAGTTCTGTTTGCACCTCATGAATTGCCGTATAAACATCAGATAGATTGTTTTATATCGTAGTGTGTAATCTCTCCGGTTGTTTGCTGATGGATTTTCTCCGCATCTTGAAGAAGGCGCTCCATCTCGCTTTTTTGTGCCCCCATAGCCAAGCTTCAGGTTGTCCAGCATCGTATAATTTTTGTTTGCAAAGCCCTGATAAGCGTTCTGGACACTCTCCATTGAAGTGCCCATTTTATTCGCATTATCACCATATCTCGACTCGCCTGATCGGCGACATTTGCCGCCTCTACTTCATTCGAGGTACTTTGCTTTTAGGGCTGCCGCAAAGTTGTTACAGTCTCCATGTACTGGTTTTGCCGACATGCCGGCTGTCCGGTATGCATTATTCGCATTGTCCAGCACCGTAGTTTGAGCCTTTTCGAGGGTAGAAAACTGCCCTCTACTTCAGACACGGATTTGCCCATGCTTGCAGCGTATTCTTCGATTGTTGCACCGCCGGCACCAAAAGTGTCTCTACTCCGCCGACTAACTGTTCATAGCTTGCGACATTATCAAGAGCACTCTTTGTCAGTGCGGCGAATGCAACCGTGCCGGCACCAACTGCAGCAGTCACTCCGGCAAATGCTTTTCCCGACTATTCCACCAAGCTGTCCGACTGCTCCGGAAAATCCCGAGGAATCGACTTTGGTATCAAAAATTTAGTGTTCCGTCTGCCATTACTTACTGTCTCCTTCACCATTTAATAGCGCGGAAGGATTTCCGCCATTCATAAGGATTTCAGTAAGGTCACTTTCTGCCTTTGTTTGCTCATATCTTCCCGGAAGAGCATACATACGTTTCATACGCTTATAATGCTCCTTTTGCTCTTTTTGAGAGTTTGGGAGAGATTTTCATGGACCTGTAGCCTATGATTTTCATTATCTGCGTATCTTCGGTAATGAACGAAAAAGAGCTCGAAACTGCCACCAATGGAGTGTTTTCTTTTGCGAGGTCTATCCGATAAGCAGACATAAACCCGGCATAAATGTAATCGGCGTCGTACTCGTAGGAAAAACTGTCTCACTGCCCTCATCTCCGCCGGCTGTCTGCCGTGGTTCTGAACCACAACGGTAAAACCAAAAGATTTTTTCGATTGCCTCCCGAATTGTAGTCTCATCAAAAACTATTCCGGGATAGTAAAGTTCAAAGCATTGTAAGAATTTTATCTTCGTCAGGTAGCTCCGGATCGGACAGCATTTCAAAGATAATCCCTGTGCGGAAGGATGTATCAATCTTTACCGAAGTGCCGGCAATCCCAACCACTTCCGGCAGACCGTCTAAAATGAGATTCAATGCTTTTTAGCGGAAACGACTTGGCTGAAAGACTTAGACCGCTGAGTATACTTATTCGTCAGGTCATTAATCTCTTTCTTTGCCCTGCCGCACATTCTGTAAGTTCTGCAATGGCCTCCATGCTGATCTCTAAGGTTCATTTTATCCCCAAAGAGGCTTTTTGAAGTGCCCTCCCCGAAAAATCCTATCGAAATATTCCCTCGCACACGCACACTGCTCACGGAGGCGTCCGCTACCTTCTCGTACTTCCGATGCGGGCATCTGTCGCCTTTGTTATGCATATCTCTTGTAGCGGTCTCATATCGCTCCATAAAGTCAGCATCGAAAAATCCCTTCAAGTTCCTTTCCTAAAAATTACGATTTTTCGCCATATTATTTTCTCCTTTGGTCGAGGCCATGAAAAGGAGAAACAATCCGCCTCGTTAGATTGCCTCTCCTCTGCCCAGCTTCTGCCGTATGGTCAGAATACTGTAATCAGTTCGTTATGCGTCGTAGGCTCCCTTGAAGTCTCCGGCGGTGAATGTCTTGTTACTGTGTCAAACTTTCCTGAATAGGGTCGCCAACAGCGTGCAGGTACCGGATACAGATACCTTCTCTCCACCATCTCCCCTCATAATCGAAACCTCGTTCACGATGAATTTACGGGCTTTGACAGCGCTGCTGTTTCTGTAGGGTTACCGATAGGATTATACAAATCAACACGAATATACTCATGCTGCGCGTCTCCTCCGGTGCTGTGGTCACGCCCATCCTTCCATAGTGCGGTAATGGCCGCCTGAGAAGGAATGTGGTCTGCTTCATAAGAGAACTCAGTCTCATATCCGATAATATCGGTAGAGCTTGAAGTCTCATTGATGTAAGTAGTTGAATCAGTCTGTGCGGAAGGGCTTTCATTTACACTCTTGAAGCCCGTTCCCATAAGTTCAAACTTGTCCCCAACCTTGATATAATCCGCAATTTTATTACGGACTAATGCCTTTCTATCTGCACTAGCCATATCTTATACCTCCTTAAAATACTGTAGTGTTAATTGAATCTGATACCTTGCTGTCGTCATAGTCGCGTCGAACATGTAGCCCGGCGCATCTACTATCAGTTTTTCCGCCTCACACTTCTCCGGCATTTCCGGTAGAACTCCTGCCTTACTTTGAGATTCTATCCAGTTACAGAGATTCTCATAAAATGTACTGTTCTGGATATTCTCAAGTCTGTCCAGAGAGTAATACTCGCGGGAGCCGAAGTTAAACTTATATTGGCGAATACTTGAGCCATCAAGGTACTCTTGAATAACCGAGATACTACTCCAGTCTCTATTGTGTATTCCACCGCCTCATTTCCAAGAGCATCTACTCGGAATACCCCGTCTTTTTAGTAAGGGCATTTTCATGAAATAATCGGTCAAGCCCTGTATGATTGAATCTATCATTTTCTAAATGCCCCTCAGCAGCCTTTAATATTGAATCTCGGTAAGAAGCTTTTCATGCTCTCAAACCACATCCTCTTGCCTGCGGATGCGCCGGAGAGCCTCGGGAATTGTTGTAATACTGTCGTCTCGCGTACGGCAGCAAGGTAGTTTATTCTCCGGATCCTATTACGGTGCCAAGCGTAGCACTTTTTAATCATCATTCCTGTACGCATAGGAGTCAGCTTTGTCCATATATCTTAGGCATTCGCTATCAACTATTTCCTGCGCCTTGATGAACTCAGCGCGTTTCTGTTTTCCGAAATGCTCATTCCACTTAAGCTCAAATTTAAGATTTTTACCTTCTTGAACAAACAGAAGTCGGAGTATTGACATCCGAGAAATTTCTCTTTGAGTCCATTATGCGCCTCCTATCCTCCAATGTTTTTACGATATCGCTCCCCGAACTGTATTATCAGCGTATTCTGTCACAGTAATCAGCTTAAGCCCCAGTTCTTCCGAAATCTCAGCAATTTCTTTTGATGTGTAGTTTTCCTTTTCGTTATCTAAGGAGTAAGAAGAATAAAGTCTCCTTTCCGGATAGTCCAGTATCCATCCGCATTTTCTGTTTTTCGATACTTTCTCTCCGGGAGATACTCCTTCCCAATCTCTGAACTGATTAAAGGCACTCGTAACTTATATATGCTTTGATTCGTCCAAACTCCGTCATTGGCACTGACACCCTCGCTTTCATAGTAAGAGGCCCCTTTAATCCTTGTCGGAACATATACCTCAGTTCTGGTATTTACGTCATATCGTGCATTGAATAGTGTGATGTCTGCCATACTGTTACACTCCAAAATCCATCAAGCCTGTTTGAGACAGGTAGGCATACGCTGCCTGATATAGGCTTTTTTCTGAAAACGCCGCCATATCTGCCACACTGGCGCCTCCGAAGGATACAGAGTACCCGTCATTGGATTCGCTTGATATCTCCCCGCCCTTCATGGGCATTTTTCCTCTTTTTCTTCCCAGAACAGAATCAGCCATAGAGCAAACGGCCAGCCGGACTGCACTCCACAATCCGCCTGACTGATTCTCCCCATAGTGTAGTGATCCAGCTTAGCGCTGGCTCTTGTGGCGAGCCGATTAAAGGTACTTTCGTCCGTTATACGGTCACCGAGATACTCGCTCCGGTAGAACGCATGCTCGGCGTATTGCATAGGCTCTCCTTACTGTGCTGGTGTGCGTAGATACCCGGGATGCTTGTTGTCTCTACCTCTGCAATTCCTGCAGTACGATAACCGAACTTCCAAAGCGTCAGCATCCTGGTTCTGATCAGGAGTGATAATCTTGTTTACGGTGTGCTTCTGGAACTGGATAACCGCCTCTTATCTCACCGCAAGGAAGTTAATTGCTCTACCCCTGAATCCTCCTGCTCCTGTCCACTTGTAGTACCGTTGTTCAGGGTAATGGTCTTAAAGCAGGCGGAAGAAGGCACTTCGATAATGCCAGCCCATCCATCGAGGGCTGCACGACTTGCAGTGGTTTCGAGCCCATCAATTAAATCCTTAAGAGGGACTTAATGAACAGGTAAACCGTATCCAAGCTTGCTTCTCGTCCTTAATAGCACTCTTTGCCGCCATAACCGCATCAATCGCCGCCTTTACCGTTTGCCAGTGCTCCGGTAGCAGAACCGATTCCTGCCTTTGAAGCGTAAGCACCTAGGGCGGTATGCGTCGAGCTCCGGAACTACCTATAGTACGAACGAACTCCGCAGATAAAGAAGAGAATACCGGTGTAGCCTCCATCTCATCCAGAGCATCTACGGTGAACATTCTTCCGCGGTCGTATCCGATTTTCTTAGTCTCATACTCGAAAGTCACGGAGCCGTTTACATACCCGCTGTTTCTTCCGTAGTTTGCAAGTCCATCCATGGACATCTTAGGAATGAGCAGCTCGTTTGCATTCGCTCCTTCTTTTACCAGAGTGTTGTCTCCGTCGAGGACACTTTGTTAAAGACGTAAAGCTTATAAACCTCGTCCAGCGCCCTCGGAATAGAACTTCTCTTAACTGAATTACATTTGCCATTGTTTTTTTCCTCCGTTGATTGTTAATTTTTCTGCCGGGAGTCCCATGAGCGCTCTCATAGTGGAGAAATCAGCGGAATTACCGCTTTCGCTACCTCCGGTTCTCCCAACCGCGTTTTTGTGTGGCTCTTCTGAGCCGAACATATAGGAATCAGACTTCCGAATAGCTTCGATTGCTGTCTTAATGTCAGCACTCTGGTCTTTGGATGCCTTAAGAGAATCAATATCGAGCACTGCCACGATGGCCTTCGCATTTTTGACCGCCTGCAGCCGTAATCGCTCCGGACAGAGTATCATTGAATGCACGCTCTGCTTCTTTGGCGGTGTATTCTTCATCCTTTTTCTTTAGGTCACTCTGCAAATCGGTGATTTGCTTCTTAAGCCCTTCAACATCCACACCGTCAAATTTGCCAAGGCTCTCTTTTTGTGGTGTCTAGCTGGGATTTATAGTATCCTCTCACCTTCGGCCTTCGTCGTTTTGGCTTTCTCGCAGCAATGTCCTGCCGTTCTCAGCCATAATCTTGTCAATCTGTTCCTGTTCGAGCCTAGCTCCTTCAAAAATTCAGTTTTTCATAGTGTCTCCTTTCACACATAGGTTGTTTTAGGGCTTTAACCAGCGCCCCGTGAATAATCCGCCTTTAAGGTCTCGGATTCCAGACCAATAAAAAGACACCCTCCCAAATGGAAGGTGCCGATTTAATATGGTATAGAATGTTAAATATGTTCGAGTTCTTCGGACATACAATCAAGAATAGCGTAGTCGCTTTCTCCCTATTCCTCCTTCAATCTTACCTCTATTATCAGCCTCTACTACAAGCACTCACCTTTCCCCTTGTCGGGTTACATCAACAATCACTCAGTAATATTCGTCTTTACTCTAACCTTATCAAATAACTTAAACATTCCATTAACCTCCCTATCCTATAAGCGGTTATAAATCTCGGCATAGCGCCACTCTTGTCTATTCTCCAAACAGTTCTAAACGTCCTTTTTTCTGCCGACACCAGCACCATTGGGATTGTATACTGCTGTCCTCCTTCTGGCAAGACTTCCGTAGTTTCTATTTTTGCTTCGGTCATATTGCCCTAGAAGATTTCTCCTTAGCCGCTTCTGGTCGCTCATACTGTTCAGTATAGCCAACAGAAAAGAACTCCGCTGCGTGTTTTGCTCCAGGTTTTAAACAAAACTCGGAAATTTTGCGATTATCTATAGTGACTATATTTTATTAGCCTCTGCTATTTTCCACTCTTTGTAGGGTGGATTGGCTGGGATATTCGCCCATTTGAGATGATAGTATATTCTTTCCTCTGTTCAAGAAATCCCAAAAGTACTCGTAAAAATGCCTTGTACTCATCAAGCTGCTCTGATATTTTTGCACCCGCTCGATTGTACTGTCCTCGGAATCTGCTCCTCCCTCTTCTAAGAGTTGAACTTCTTCCCTCTGTGCGCGCATATTTGTTTCCATACGGCGCTGCTTCTGCGTGGCTTCATAGGCGTTGTGCTCTTTACCACGGAAGGCTTTCTTTCGTGCCTCGCGTGCTTTTTGCTCCTCAAGCCACTTGTCCGTATATGTTCGCTCAGAGCCCTCAAAAATGGATAATACTCGTGCCGGGCAATTTCCCAACCGAGCAACCCTCCCCACTTCAAGGCCGCAGATACTCTCAAGCTGTTTCTTGGTGTAACCTTCCTTGCCATGCAGCGTGGTCTGGTCTCGCTCCCGGCATGCCAGGATACCTCGAATTTTTCAACGCCAAGGCTTTCGGCATTCATATCCATAATTTTACCGGATAATTGTGATGCTCCGGTTAATACCGCTCTGCGCGCTGCAACATCTACTCTGTTGTGCCAGCCGGATGCGTAGTCTACAGTTCTAAGCCCGCTGTCTGTAAGTTCCTTACACCTTTGCGAATCAGAGTATTGTAATCATACATTCCTGATGTAAGTCAATCATTGCCTGGTCAAGGTAACCATTGTATATCTCTGAAAGAGGAGTATACAGGTTTTCCTTTTCAATCATGAATCCTAAGGATACCAGTTATTCCGGAAAGTTCCTTCTCCGTCTGCGCCGTGATAGCTTTTACCGCCTGTTGAAGTTGGTAGTTTTCCTTGTAGGGAATAAAGTTGCTCGTGATTCTTTCATACTGGGGCTTGTAAATTGTGTACTCATTGGCTATCACCTCCTCATAAAGCCTCTCTACCTCCTTGGCGTTATACCCAACAGCCGAGCTATTATCTCTCTATGTCGCTAGTGCTTCTTTCCCGAGCATACATACGGTTCAACTGCCAGTCTGCCATAGCTGGTTATCTTACCGGCTTTTTATCCTACGGACTACGTCCGCCATGATATCCTGCTCAAGCTTTCGGTATTTAGCCTCTAAACCTACCGCAAGAGAGGAACTATAGCTTTCTCTCACGGCAATACGGTAGACGGCTGCTCAGGCAGATTAGCAGCAGCAGTTTCCTCATCCTCTTGGTACCACTTCGCCCTATACTCAGCAAGCCCCATAACGCCCATAGCGACATCCTTGCGATCCTGTTCGCGTTCGCTCTCTTCGTCAGTAAGGATGCTGTCATTGAATGCACAGGAGAATTCATACTTTGTCGTATATAGCTCGCTGTAGAGCAAGGGCGTCCACAAGTCGGAAAGAGCAATCTCGAGGTTCTCTTGGATTTGCATTCACTCAGTTATACCTCCGCTGCTTAGAGGCTCTAATTTTCGGTTGCTGTCTTATCTACCTCTGAGGCGTCTGACAAATCCCCATAAGCAAGGCCTCCACAATGAACTCAATGTTTCGGTAAGTCTTTTTCCAGCCCCCTAATAGGCTTCTGTCTCTCATAGCCGGTGAGTATTCTTTGTAGAGCTCCCCTTGATTTTGCTCAGCGTTAGCAGTATAGCCTCTGCTTTCCTTCCGGAAGCTTTACTCTTCCGTCCTTGTGTCGAAGTGCTCTCTCATCCACATGGACAGCCCTTTCTCCGGAGCTGTACTCCCAATCAAGACGGCCGTACTGGATATCCGCCTTTCTAATTGCCGAAACGGCAGCAGAATAGATTGACACTCCACACGGAGAGCCGTCTACCCTGTTCTTAAGCGGCACCCGAAAGTATCCGTAATCGTTCTTTTGTCATTCCGGGAAAGACAATTGGTCCTGGTTCAATGTTCGCCCACTCGTCTGTGTCAGCGAGATTCCCAGGGCGATCCTATCATGCTTTCCGAACTGGAACGATAGCACCGATTCTCAATAACAAGATTGTGGTTATTGTCAAAATAGTGCCGTTCTACTCTCGTGAACCAGCTGTTCTCTCCTACCTTCTTACGGGTAAAGAACATAATGTCCGAAAAGCGCTTGCCCTCATCATCAAATGCAATAGGCACGAATTTATCTGCTGATACGAATTCCGACCGCCCGTCTCCCAGTGGCTTAAGGATAAAAGAACCTAGCGCAAGGCCATCTTGCAGATTCTCGTTAAGGTCTCGAATGGCGTTCTTGAGCATGGCGTCCAATACAGAATTATCATACTAGCCTCCATCTCTCCAAGAGCTATATCCGCAAATTCTCTACAGATGCACTCCTCCAGCTTAAGAGATGTAATTCCTTTATCTTCGTTAATCCAATCCGCTGCGCCGCATATCATATCCTTCCACAGATTGATTGCGTCAATCATAGGCTGGGACATTGTGATATCTCGCCCGGCTATGCCTTTCATGATATTGTAACCGAACATCTTACCCATTACTCCTTTCAGCCAGTTTGTTAGATTCTCAAACATATTATTCCCCTATCAGTTCCTTGATATCTCGTTCATAGGTGTACTCCATAGCGTCCAGGCTATCTATATCCGTGGAGCCGTCATCCAATCGTATATCAGCCTCCTTCGCTTTATCCCATACAGCGTCTGAAAGTGCCTTGCGTACAGTCTCAGCATCGTCTGTAATCCAAAACCGCCTAGCGCCCATAAGGCCGAAACATACAGTTAATACGGTCATTAATCCTATCCTTCTTTGCCGGACGAACAATGATAAACGGAAATTCCTTTTCTACCGCATTGCGGATAGATGTACCAAGTACACTTTCCGCGTTATCCCAGTACACACTCTCCAAGTTATGGTATCCGTCATAAGATGTAGTTCCATAGGTTTCTTCTACGACACCTGACGAAATCAATAAACAGTGCGTCTAACTTATTGCTGTCTCATCGCCTTCCGCATCTGTCGCCTTAATCCTTCTGGAGCAAGAATAATCAAATCGTGGTATCCGTCTACATACCCCCTCAGCTACAAAGGCGTGGCCTGACTTGTTTCCTCCAAAGTCCAGCCCTATTTCAATGCCGGTAATGTCCTCTCTGCGGAACTGCTTGCAGTTTGCACTAGGATTTATGGCGTCCACTATCTCGCATTTAAACAGTGTCGGCTCATCAGCAAACTTCCTGTATATTGCTCCCTCGGCTCTCTTCCAGCGTCCAAGGATTAGGCGGTCATAGTAGATTGTTCCGCTGTACTCCTTGCAGAGATTGTCCACAAATTCCTTGGACAAGTGCGGATTATCAAATATCGTGTATTCCTGAAGGTACATATCCACATCAGAATCTATAAATTCCTTCAGCCAATGTGTAGGATGCTCCGGATTACAGGCTCCATCAAAGCAGGAATAAGGCTTATCCAAACGGGATTGCAGCATCCTGAACACTTCTTTATTCCACTTTGCTATCTCGTCGCCATAAGCGTACTTTATTGAGGCACCCTGTATCTTTGCTACCTGAGATACCTTTTCCGCTCCGAGGCAGTACACATCCTCGCCGAATAGTCGGACTATATTCCGTGAGTTAATCATTCTGACACGCTTTGCGGTGTATACCTCTCTCATAGGCTCAAGTACATTTCTTTCGATTGTGTCTCTTGATACTCCAAGGATAACCACAAGCCCTGGCTTTCCAATCAGGTCTATAATCCGCATCGGTATCACAGCAGTCATGTCTACAAAGGACTTTCCGGAACGCACCGCACCGGATTTAATGTTCCAACGCCGTGTCGCTTGATTAAGATATTCAGTTTTGTTTCGGACTTAAACTTATCACGGTTCTTCATCCCTCTATGAACTGTAATACAGCGTCATTATCAGTCGTTTCCACTTCATACTTATCACGCTGGCCAAGATACTGCTTGCCTAGCCATATCGCCATTGCTGCGTTTTTCTCTGCCAGCCTAAACTGCGCCCGGCGGAGTGATATTTTCCCCGGACTCCGCTTTTTGTTGTAAACTTCGGAATAACTTTCGTTGTATGTTCTTTTCGCCCATGCGTCCAATGTCTTATCCGTGATGGAGAACCATCCGCATATTTCTTCTTTGCTACATTGCAATCCACACAGCTTTTCAAACTCTGCCTGGTTTATTTCTTTTCTTGGTCTTGCCACACTCCACCTCCTTTCTTAGGCATACAAAAAGCCCGGAGGAATATACCCCCGAGCTCTGACTTCAATTTCGCACTTTAGATATTATCACACTTGAAACGGACAATACGGGACAAAACGGACAAATTTTAACAATCGCCATCTTTGAGATATCTCCAGCTCTTTCCTAACGCTTTCTCCTCCTCCGGATAGTTTAGCACCTACTTCCTCCCAAGTGTAATTATCGAAATACTTAAGATGCACTATACGACGAATGCGCATAGGAGTAGATGCCAACCACTCCTCGACTTTCACTTTCAACTCATGGGCGTCCGTCTTTTGGAGATATAGGAGATGCTCTTCCCGGTTAATAAGGTCCATTTCCTCCTCCGGGAACCCTTCAATCTTGAAGCTTGTCTCGATCCACGGGAACTCCGGGCTTGACCCTTCAACCTTGTCTACAAGAGTAGTCCTGCTCTCCTTCAACCTGATTATTCTCTCCTCGGTCTCCTTTATGAGCTCGCACGCGTCCAAATACTGCTCGAGCATCTTCTTCTCCATATCATTCCACCTTTCCGAGCCTTGCCTTTAAGGCTCTAAGTACATCCTCTTGATTCTGCCCCTTCTCGCTCAGGGACTTTTTAATATCGTGGTCTACCGTATCCGTACAAAGCAGCTCATGCACGATCACCGGCTTTTTCTTGTCCTTGCCGGAAAAGTCGAGCATTCGCCTGGGCATACAGTTCATAGCTCCAAGGGCAGCGAGAACCAAATGATATGTCCGTCCGCCGTATTGGAGGTTTGATGCCGTAAGCCGTACTTGCAGGATGGGCAAGTAATATATCAATCTTCCCCTTGTTCCAGTCTTCCTCATCCTTAGGGCTTTTTAAACTCTCTAACCTCTAAGCCTGACTTCTCCAAAGCTTTCAGGATCCTATCCTTGTCATGCTTAAAATTATAAAAGACCAGTGCCGATTCCCCATTTCAACTCTTCCACAAGCTCTGTAAAGCGTTCCAGCTTGCAGTCATGGATATGATTCACCACTTTGTCTTCATCGTAGATAGCACCGTTCGCACACTGGGAAAGCTTTATTTGTAAGCACTCCGGCAGATACCGCAGTTATCTCCGACTCCTCAAGAGATAGAACCATGTTCTTTTCCAGGTCCTGATAGGCCTTTAAGGCTTTCTTATCCAAGTCAACGGGTATCTCGTTATAGACGATGGAGGGAAGCTCCAGATAGTCTTTAGCCTTAAGGCTTATACAGATGTCGGAAATCTTATTTGTGATAGCCTGTTCAGCGCCCTTCTTCGGTTTGTAATCGAACCCCAAATAGTCGGAATCAAAATACCTCGTCCGGTAGTGTGTGATAAATTGGCCGAGTCTCTCTCCCCGATCCAGTAAATAGATCTGGCTCCATAGGTCTAAAAGATTCTTAGGGCTTGGCGTACCGGTAAGACAGATTACCCTTGATATCTTCGGCAAGGATTTCTTTAAAGCCTTAAATCTTTGCGACTGCGGATTTTTAAAGCTTGAACTCTCATCTACCACAACCATATCAAAGAACCACTCATTCCCTAATGTCTGATAGAGCCATGCGACATTATCCCGGTTAATCACATAGATATCTCGCATTAGTCTGCAAAGCTCGTAAGACGCTCCTTTTGAGAGCCCATAACCTTTCAAGATTTTAAAGTCCTGCGTGTGATCCCATTTCTTAGATTCGTTTGTCCAGGTCGATTCCGCTACCTTCTTGGGCGCAATAATGAGAACCTTAGACACTTCCAATCTATCCTTTTAATTCCTCAATAGCAGACAATGTAATAATGGTTTTTGCTAACTCAAGCCCATATCCAAGAAAAAGACCGACAGCATTTTGATGTACGACTTTATCTATACATATCGCCTGGTAATTATGTGGAATGAACTTCATACGGCATCACCTCCTTTCTTATGGCAGCCGTGCCATCGGGCATGCTCAGCTTGATTTTAAAAAATCATAAGATTCTCCGCCCTGTTATCTCTTTTATTCCCGTTAATATGATGGACTACTTCTCCTTTTTCAGTGGGCGACCGAGTATTGCCTCTGCTATCACTCTGTGTGTATGGCGTCCAGATATCTTCTGGTACCATTTTTCAAACCACTGTCCAGTCTTGCCCTTGATAGCTTAGCCTTTACCTCATCGGTCATTCTCGTTGGATTAAGCTCGGCATTCATTTTTAGCATGTGACATTTTCTACTGCAAAAATGTTCCTTCGACCGAATCCACTGGCTCTTAGGTTCTCTAATTTCAATCCCACAATAGTCGCAAATTCCTATTATCAATCAGCATCACCTCCAATCATCAATATTGTTTACAAATTCTTCTACTTCGGAAGGCCATAAAGAACAAAAAGTCTGTTGCCTGAAATCCCGAAGCTTTTTAAGTTGTATTCTTTGCAGTTTAGAAAGAACTCCTTTCTCTGTCTTAAGTTCAACGAATAGAACTCTACCGGCATCGGTGATAACGAGTCTATCCGGAACGCCTCGACAGTTTGGGAAGCAATTTGTAGACTAAACACCCCTTCGCTTCCAGCACCTTTTTAAACTTCTTTTCAATCTCCTTTTCCAGCATAAACATCCCTTTTGTTTTTTTGGTGCGAGGGACTAAGTGACCAAAAAAATCCCTCACGCGCGTATATGCCCACAGCGCACAACATACACGCAGTTAATTATTAAATAACTCCTATATATACATGTATTTAATGCTTTTACTACGTACTGCTATCTGCTCCAGTAATCTTTTATTTTTATAAAAGATTAGTCCCTCTAGTCCCTAATCATACCTACAACCGCATAAATGCTTGCTTTTCTTAGGGACTAACTTTTAAAAAATCGAGGACTAGAGGGACTATCTTTTGATTAAAATATTTTTAATTTACTACGAAAATTTTTAGAGGTTAGTCCCTCTGGTCCCTAAAATCGCGATATTTTTACCGAGCTAGTCCCTCGTTTTTCATCCTTTTGATATTAGGATTTTCAATACAACGTAGCATCTCATCTGACCGTAGTTTTTATCTTTTAGCTTTGTCTTCCGTGTATTTTTATACTTTAATGCACCTGATATATCTATACGAGTCAGCTTTTCTTCAAAACTTCCCCAGAGGCATCTTCAAAAAGCTCGCAATGGATATTCTGCGGAGACAGATACGGCAGATTCATAAGTTCCCCATCATAGACTCATATTTCCCTCTAAGAAGGTTATCCTCTGTGCTATATCCATTTCCATCCATTTAACCGGTACTTGCGTAGCGACAAACTTCTCAACCATAGACTGAATAGGATCTTGTTCCATAAATTCCTCATGCAGCTCTGCCAGAATCTTATTGCTTTCCTCGCTAAGAACTTGATACTGCAATGCGTCGTAATCACCTCAAACAGGCGTCAACCTTAAAGGCTATCTCTGCCCATATCTGGTCTATTTCCGAGTCAAGTAAGGTCTTTCCAGATGTTCTTTTATGCTTCTTCACGCCTACAGGCAAAGGGATAAAATCTTCGGTTTCCTGTTTCATCCCGGAGGAACTCATCCTATTACTGGTTCCGAAGAACACGCATTTTCGTTTGTGCTCTATGCTCACGTCGTCCGTAGCTTCTCTGTGGTAGGAGCTCTTCATAGATAGGAACTGCTTGATATCCTCTGATTCCTGTTTATTAAGCGCCACAAGCTCTCCCATCTCCACAATCCACTTTCCGGCAATCGCTTCTTCGGCTTTCCTTTCCGACGGTTCTTGCCTTGAAGTCTGCAAACCAATCCTTTCCGAGTTTCTCAGCATGGTACTCTTTCCTATGCCCTGTTCCCCGGTAAGGATCAGCATGTTGTCGTACTTCGCGCCAAACTTGTATGCCCTTATGGCGCAAGCCAGTAAAGTCTTTAGATGTCACTTCCCTTGTATAGCAGTTATCCTCTGCACCTAAGTAGTCGATGAAAAAGCGTCTCTGCACGCTCACGCCGTCCCAGGATAAAGGAATTCAGATAATCTGCCACGGAGTTATATCCGGTTATTCTAAGAACGTTCGTTAATGCCGTATAGCATTTATCCTTGTGATAGACTGCGTAGGCCGTCTCAATGTATCCGATCAGTCGCAGTCATCCTCGTCCGTCCACTCGTGAGCGCCTGTCTTATCCCACGGCACCGCACCGCCGCAATAGTTCCGTCCGGTAAAGAGGTCGGCAGTATCTTCCTTTGATGTTGAAGTCGTTCTGCATGATGGTCTCTAAGTTCCGGATGGTAGGAAGCACACGGCCGTCTTCGTTCCCGTCTCAGTTTGGCCATCCAAGACAAGATCATCTTTCGTTAGCTCTTCAGACTTTCACCCTCTTCCGTAGTATACCATTTCAAAGGCTTTTCATGCGTTCGAGGTCTAGGGTGCTCCTTGCTGTCGGGTCATTATTGACAAAGCGCACATCGCCTTGAAATGACGGGCTTTATTTTCTTCTTTCGTATTCGCACTCACCTTTCTCATCAGGGTCTCCGAAACTTATGGAGACGCACAAGGTCGAAGGCATTAACTAAAAATTCCCGCTGATCGGATCCGTAGCATGATGGGAGTACATGAAGGCGTCATTGTCGTATAAAACTGGCACCGCCCTGTCGTACTACCGTCTGCGTAAGTCCATCTATCTGGCCTATCCGTTGAACATAGATGCTGGATAAGAAGTGTTCTATAGCGGACGGGGATATCATACGCATTTACAGAACGCCCGATAAGTCCGGTCTTCTCTAAGGGGGATTCCCCTGCTTCTGTGATTTCTCGTCTAATGAGTAAGGTTCTCACTTTGACACTTTGGCCATTCTGCAACGTTCTTCCAGTCATGATACAGCCCAGTACTCTTCTCAGCGTACCTCTTCACCCGTCAAAGACCTTGTAAACATAGTCGGCGCCCTCACAGATCGAAGGGAAGTACATAAGGGGAAAGCTTCAAGGTGGTCGGGTCGCAGAGGTCAATCCCTATCCTGCTGCCTAACATTCTTGCTACCGGCTCATATTCCTCTTTGAGCAGTCCACTTTTCTAAAGGGGCTACAATCTAAGTCTGGGTTATGGCTTTGTGCTTTCTTGTGCTGTACACTAAAGCGCCTTGTAGCCCAACAAGTCTATAGACGCGGTAAAACGTCCTCCCGTATCAGAGTCGGCCATGTTATCAAGGTCTAAAGTGATGAGGGCTCCGGCTTAAGACATTTTGCGCTTTCCGGATGCCGTCCTTTAGTACCGCCTAAAGCCTCCCACGTCCTTTAAAGGACGTCCTGCTTTATCATCAGGAAGAGCGAGATACTCGTCCATTGTTTCCTTTGCTCACCTTAGGAGTTTTTAAAGAGCATGAGAACTTCTCCCCAAGTGACGGCCTTTTCTTTCCAATCTTTACTTTTTCGGCTTTTGGCCGTACTAATCCTGTAGAAGTATCCATCGAAATCCGGCTCCTTTAAGTATCAATCCCTTTCGCCCAGGTATAGGGATGGGCGAAAATATCGCATAAATTCGCGTCTACCGAAAGGCTTTCGTCTGCTTCCACAATAATTTCATCGTGCACGTGGAAAACAGGCTGTAAACGGCGTTCCTGCTATCCTGTCAAGCGTTACGCAGAAGGCGGTCGGGCAATGGCCTGCACGATGTTCTCCTGAAGCTTCCCGCCGAAGGTCTGCTCTTCCCCATTTCTTTGTGGTTTGGTTCTGAGAAAAGAAGGTAGAACTATTTCCGAACCGTCCTATTCCGATAAAGGGCTTACACAAAAGTTTTCGCTGCTCGGTAGTTCGATTGTTAAGAAACGAAGGCCGTTGTTAAGTCCTCTTCCAGCCTGAAAGATTAAAGCGTTGTAGATCTGCCTTCCATCCTTCGTAGTGGCCAGAGTGCACTCTCCGACCTTGTACCATAAACTTTGCACAATGTTCTTATTGGCGTTCCTCCATCTGGTCACATCTTCGGAAGTTCTTCCTCTGAAAGCTCCCCATGTCTTAGAGCACAGAAATAAGGGCGTTCGTTCCGCCTTGGTAGCCTAGGCTAAGAGTCGCAACCTTATCTCTGTCGCCGGGCATGATTCCGATTTCGTCACAATCTTTTTCAATAGGGTACATGGAACATCTGAGAAGCTGTCGCCTCATAAATCTTTCCGTGCGTTGCAAAATACCTGGTTTACCCATTCTTCCCTTGCAAGCCATGCATAACTCTTGCCTCAATAGCGGAGAAGTCTGCCACTACGTACTCTTCCCGTCCTTAGGGTACGAAGGCTGTACGGATAAGCTGGACAAGCGTGTCTGCTAATGCTTGGTAGATAAGGTCCAGCGTCATAGTTCCCTGCCTCACAATCTCCCGAACATCGGCTAACGGCTCCGAAAGTAGTTACGTGGCAATTCTGCATCTGCACAAGGCGCCCGCTGAACCGTCCTGTCCTGGCTCCGTAGAATTGGGAAATACCTCGAACTCTTTCGTCTTTACATACACAAGCTAGAATCGCATCGTACTTTTTAACCGATGTTTTTCCTAACTGCTGCCGTATCTCTAAAGCCCTGCGTACATTAGGAGGGAGATCTCCGGATAAAGCATCTCTGCACATCCTTCTTCTGAATGCTCTAAGCTCTAAGCCTTCTGCATTTACCCATTCCAGCAGTCTGCGTCGGGCTGTTTGAGATTCTCTAAGCTAGTTAAGCTATAGCTTCATTTGTAAGACGCTGCACACTCTCCTCTTGAATGGCTAGTGCTCCTGATACCAGCTCCATGTCTACGCCTACGCCGGTATAGTTCATAAGAACATCCCTTCGCCATCTTCCCCACTCAAGCTCCGGAACAGGGAAGGAAGAAAGCTTTTTTTCTATCGCCCTCTCCGCTTCTACGTCCTCCGGTTGCATGTCTTTAAAGAGATTCCATTTATCCTCGTGTTTATATGACCAAGTACAGAAAGTAACTGAATAAGCTGTCTACCTACTGCAAGCTCTTCTTGTCTCCCAGTCCCTCACAGCTCTCCAGTAGCCTCCAATCCGGCCGGAAAACCCTAAGTACATACGCGTGAATCATATGGCATTGCCACCGCTCTATAGGGGTTTATAACCTGCTCTATTTAAGCAAAGCCACTCGAAGGTCGCGTTATATGCGTGCTTGATTACCTCTTTATCCTGTAAGGCCTGTAAAAGAAAAGAGGGCATTTCTTCCCCCTTTTCTAAGTCGAGAACTCACAGGCTCATCATCACAAGGCATAGGCTAGAGCATGATGCGGAACGCTTCGATTCTGCATATTTAAAGGCTCGCATTTTCTAATGTCCACATCCGAAGATGTTTCAATGTCGATACTTGCGTCTCATAGCCCTCCTTCTGATTAAAAGAATATCGTCTACACTGTCGTCCTCTTCGAACTCGAAAGCCGTCTCCGAAACGCGCCTGCTGCCGTAATCTGAACGCCGCCCGAGCGGCTCTCCATCACGGACAAACTGAATGCCGTTCGGTCCGCAGGCAACTCCTTGTTGCCGTTCAGAGTTGTAAAGCATAGAAGTTAATGTTTGCTCTACATAGCATCCACTGTATACGGCAGTCTGGTCTCAAGATACGCTGTAGTTCTTGTCTACTACTAGATGGCGGGCGGTTCTCGTTAGCCTCGCCGTAATGATGTAGTGATCGTGGCACTCCATCACGTAAGGCTCACCGTCTGTAGGTCTCATTGCCACCGTCTACGAAAGAGATAGTAAGCTTTCGGAGGAATCTTTCCCTCGAACTTATTAGTCCTTTCTCAGATGCTTCAGCTCCTCGATGGCACTCTTCTACAGCCTTAATGGTATTCGTATCAGACTTTGGAACCAGTAAAGTAGCCTGGTATTTAATGTTTCCGGATAGAGTCTGCTGCGGCTCAAAGATGTGTGCGTAAGATAATCTAACGACTCCTGTAGTAATTGCTGTTCCCATAATTAATTTTTCTCCTTCTTCTGTAAACATGGACTTAGCGTCCTGAATTGATGGTCTTATATCACTAGAAAGCGTGAGTGTAGGCTTTCCTTGCGACTTTGTTACATACTCCCCAACTAAGGGAAGCAAACTTCTTTTACCCAGTAGCTTTATCTCTTGCTAGTGATAAAGGCTGTGGTCTCATAAAGGTCTGTCTCCTCTGTTCCGTCCTCTATGATTACTTTCAAAAGCTTTCTTTTTCATCGCTCCATACTCTGCTTGACCTTCCTTCTACTGCCTTGTAGCCTTTGATTTCTTTTCTCGGCAAGAAGCTGCTCTAAGGCGTAATCCTCTCAAGTCTTTTATCCACTTCGGAAAATCTGCGACCTTGGCCAGAATTTCTCCCAATTTCATCGTCGATAAAGTGTATGGATCCTTTTCCTGTAAAAACATCGTAGATAAGTTCTTGTCTGCCCCAGCTCTACAGGTGTACTTTGCCTTGCAGAATAGACAGGTGTGTTCTGATGGCGCGAACTCCCTCCGCCTTTAAAGGCGAGTGCCGCAACAGGCTTTCAATCTTTCTCCGAAGTCTAATGGGATCCTGAATACTGCACTCCCAAGTTTTAGGCTCAGCTGAGAGCCTCAGGCTGCACAATCGTAAGCTTTTACATTTTCAAAGTCGTAGAAGGGAACTGTATAGGTCGTAGGCACCTAGGGCATAAATCATTAGCTGGCTATTTCTCTACCGGAGACATCTACACCTCGACCATACTTAAAAATCTATGATGTGAAGGGTTTTCCGCTGACGATCACACAGTCCACATGTACCGAAGCTTTCCGAATATAGGCGTTAAGTCAAGTTCTCACCTCGATAATCGGGAAGTCCCTTTCTCTTCCTCGCAGTCTCACACAGAACTCCGCATAGCTGTCCGTCAAAGCCCCCATTTCTTTGTGTACATCGGGTCATATGAGCTTCCATAGTCTGATTCCTTGACTTCCTCGCCTCTAAGATTGCTACCTTTCATCTCACAAAGCTCATGGGCAAGAGTTCCTTCTTCGCGTGTCTGATGTTCTATCCTCACAGCACTCTTCTAACCTTGCGGAGGGTGCAAGTCATCCATCTATGCGACCCGCTGCTGATAGTAGGCGTGCGCCCTGTTTTCATGTTCCGGCATTAGATTTTCACCCCCACCTTACGGATTCCCCACAAACCCAGGAAGTTTTGTCATTAGCAGCAGGGAAAGTCTTTCACCCTAAGGACTGCAATATGGGCTTTAGCTTCTTTGCTCCGTCCTTATCCTTCAAGGTGTAGTCCTTCACGGCTTTGATTACCCGCTCAAGACTTAATCCGGATTCTTCCTTCTTAGCTTCAACGGCCTCTTCCTTAACTTCCTTCTTAGCTTCAGTCTTTACTCCTTAACTGCCTTAACTGCCCCAGTAGCCTTCTCCGGAATACTTTAATGCTTTCCGCTACCTTCTTAGCGATAATCTCCGCTAATGTGTTGAACTCATCGTTACCAAGTGTTAATGTCATAGTTCTTCCTTTCCTAATTTAATAAATAATCCTACTGTTACTAAAAACTGTAATGCGGCCGCTACCAATCCGGCTAACCTATACTGCTCTCCTACGGGTCCGATGCAAAGGGATTTACCGAGGCAGTAACCTACTACAACAAAAGCAGTATCGAAAATCCCAGTATTCCTAATTCAAGTCGTCTCATGGTGTTAGCCCTCCCAGCAAGTGATTAGCACCCTTCATATACTGCTATAGTGAGCCGGATGGAGTGTACTGCAGCGTAATCCTTCACTACTGCCATCAGCTCCGGCTTTCCTAGATTGTCGAGTTCAGCCCTTATCTTTCCTTCAAGCTCTTTTTCTTCTCCCAGAGCTTCTTCGTAGGTATAACTTAGCTTGTCTTTCATTCTCTCGCCGTCTCCATTCTTCTCCTTTCAGGTGCTCAAGGATATGCATGAGCACTATGGCAGCCGTCATGCTAAGCAGCACAAGCTGTGGAATACATCCGCCCTATCGTCTCTGTATCAAGGGCGGAGACTACCGCCATGAGGAACACGAGATTTATAACGGACAGCATTTTTACAATTACAATTTTCATTGATAGCTCCTCACCATGCTGACGATATCTTCATCTGTCGCCTTAAAGTATTTACAGAGCTGGGCGAAGTCCGGAAGACTCCACTCTCCATCAGACTTTCTTATACTGACGGTCTTTTTCTGATACTCCCAGATACCTAGCTACTGCGCTTTGCTTCACGCCTTGTTTAGCTTTGCCTATTTCTAAGAATGTTTTGACTACTTCGCCCCTAGGGCGGTTTAATTCTATGTCTTGGCATGGTGCCTCCTTTACTTAGAAACATTTATTCCAGCATCATTGCTATAAGCCTGCCTTTATAGGCTCACGTACAACGAATTTCTCTGCATTCGATACCGAAGGTGTCGTCTCAGAAGTATTTGAAAAGTTTTTGTCGAAATAAAAATCTCACCCTTCCGAAAACCTTGCTACTGTCTTATTAGCTAGTGTCACTTCGACCTGGTATCCTCGCAAGGTTCTCCGTTATCCCAATCGTATTAAAGCCCTAAGATTAGCCCCTGCACAAGGCCATCTGCCAGAGGGTATTTTCCGGGAACAATATATAAGGTTACTGAAGTTGGAGATTAAAGTCATGACACCATAATCCTCCCTGCACCAGCGTTCTGTGCTCCGACTTAAGAATTTGTCATAAAGCTTCTGAGGATTAAATCCCTCCCTAAGGCTTTTGGCACCTGTAATCACGCATTTTTATTTCCCTCCCTTATTATCTTTCTACTTAGGTTGTATCTTTTCGCATCGAAGTCGGCAAAGTGAAGCAGTCCATAGTCTCTTCTAAGCCAAACCCACGTACTTCGATATTGCTAAAATCTGCCTAATGGTTAGCCCGTCTTTTTAAATCTGTGCCGGTACTTTTCGACGGAGATATGCAGAGTCAGCGTCTCGTCACATTTATTTGAAAACCGTCCGCTACCATCTCGTCATCGTCCTCCCGAAACTGCGCTCTATAAACTTGGCATTTTCTCCGCCACAGTCCTTTCTCTCCACTCTCTTCAAGAGCATTACAGTAAAGCGCCTCTACTCTCCGGAGATTAAAGTTCTTACCGGAAACGCCTTGTTCCTTTGCTTCGTTTGAGAAGTGCGTAAACGCCGCCTGACTTATGTCTATGTATATTCTCATTAGATTTGTTTCTCATGGGCGTCCGTGCTATAATTTGCACGAACTAAATATTTTTGGTTTAGGTTTGAGGGGTTACTGATCTGGTACATCGGTAACTCCATTTTCTTTTTAGATTTCACTTTCATAGTGTTCCCATACTGCTGCAGCGATAATCTCTTCTACTGTCCTCACTTCTCTTCTAGGCCTTTGTAAACTCATAAACCTCATCTTCAATCTTGATAGTTACTTTCATGCTATTTCCTCCTTAAACTCTCCGCAGTAGCGGTTTACAAACAGATTTCGTCCTCACCGGTAACCCTCGTTGTCTTTGCTGACTCTTATACTGCCGTCCGGATTATTAATTACGGCTTTTCTGATTTCAAACAGTCCCTCAGCTCCATGCAGCTTTCTGTTGGCATGTTATAATCCGAACCGCCACGCTTGATATGAATCCGTCTTGCCGAAGCTGTTTCAACAATCTCTTCTGGCCAGTCTCAGCCGTTCGCCTTTAGGAATCTTTGCCAGCTCTCCCACTAGGATCGTGCTATGGGAGCTTGCACAGAATCGGCGAAGATTTCTTTAGGCTTCATGCGTCCCACATCAAGCTTCTTTAAAGTGCTTAGTTCTCTTCTGCGATCCTGAGTGCTCTGGCCATAATCTTTCCGGCTGTTGTAGTCCTTTTTCACCTGAATGAAATACTGCCTAGCTTGCTTCCCTACTTCTGTCCGCTGAATCATGCAGATTTCTTTTTGCCATGTCGATGGTGAGGAGGTGGTCTGTGCTAGGCCTTCCTCCGGTACTATCGCTCAAAAATGAGCTAAAGTCCTTTCCTTCTGTGAAGCCATACTCAACCATTCTTGGGAACCAGTCCTTATATAGAGTCTTTACTCCTAAGAACTCATGTAGCTCTTCCCAGTACCGTGGGTTCTCCTACTTCGTTCGTTGTGATTTTGATTAGTCTCGTTCAATTCTTCCTCCATTCTTATAAGTTCTCCTGCATGGCTTGCGTCAGCGATAACAGAATGGCATATTCTGTTTTAAGGGCTACTATCTGTTCGGTTCAGACTCTCCATTTCCTCGTATATCGCTAATGCGGCTATAACACTGTTACCTTTTTCGCCGCACGTCTTGATAAAGTCCAAGCGTTGCGCATTATTCTCCGATCAGCGCTCACGACCATCTGTATTAACTCCGCACCCAATTCCATTTAACTTTCCTCTTTACTACGCCGCCTGACAGTAGGGCAAATATATCCCAGTTATAATCTTCAAATTTGATTGTGAGGTTATTAATTATTTCTCCACCGACTATCAAGATGTCTTGATTGAACTCCATCCCCTTTTCAAATGCGTAAAGCTACATGTCTATGCTGTACTTCTCATACAAGATAAAGCTCTTCTGCATCAACTCCGTAGGCAAACTTTTGTATCAAGCAGCGCCGTGAAAGTTTCTGTCATCTTCGACGAATGAGAAATCACACATAAGTTTTCTACGAAGCCTCTGTCTGTTCCTCTCAATCCAGCAAACCCTATCTGTCTCGACATCCCCAATATCTGACAATTCCAGTTTGGGCAGTTCATTTCCGAAGAAATCAACAGGCTTCAGGCCTTCCAAAACGAACTTCTTTACATTGGCCGCCTTTCCTCTTACCTTCAAACATCCTTCACTCCAATTAGGGCATTTAGCTTTCCTCCTCCATCCTTTCAATTCTGCTTTCATCTCACTAGACAGTGCTTCGATTACGAAATATTCTGTCCTAAGTGTTCCCAGTATGTCCGAGTCCTCCAGCGAACTTTTTCAAGCATTGTCAAGGCTCCCATTGCACTTCGCCCCTTTTTCTCCTCTGATTTGATGTAATCAATGTGCCGCCTAGCAATGTCGCCAAGGGCTGCCTGCATCGGTTTCAGTTCCATTTTCCTTTCCTCCTTTTTAGTAGTCTTCCGACCGAATTTTCTTTACTTTTTGAATTCGCAAGATTGCAGGAGTTCAGTCTTTGAAAGTGTGGTAATGATTTTTGTCTTCTGACATCTTCCAAAGCGCTTGCCATCTTGCCGGTGTAGTCGGCAACGTACTCAACCCTCTATCGTCGCTTTAATTCTGTACTGTGCCATTTTGTTCTCCTTTCTTTATTTTCACTTTAAGTGGATTCGCAAGGTATAAAATCCATTGGTACTCCGTATAAACTGACAATACGTGCAGCGTTCTCAGTTAGGAAATTCTCTTCCTTTCTCCCACGCAACCAATGTGTTAGGGCTTACACGGTGTTTTAGCTGCTTTCTGCCTGCGCTCATCTCGGCATTGACCCTCGCCGCCGCCAAGCTTTAGTTTGACCTTTTCCAAATAATCATCACCTTCTTTCTATCACTTTATTTTTAAATATTTTTGTTACATAGACAATATATCATCACTTTAAGTGTGTGTCAATACTAAAAGTGAATGATCTCTACTATTGTATGCCATTCACTTTAGTGTATTCTATCTATAGTAATCATAAGAAAGGAGTCAGCCATGTGTGAGAAGGATTTTAACCAGCTCAAAAACGCTTTGAGACACTACCCAATGCATCAGGTATGACGTGCCGAGCTAGCAACAAATTAGGAGTTGGAACCATATCCGTATATAACTGCGAAAACGGTTTAAAGACGCTCTAGGATGGATAAAGTTGATAAGATGCGCAATATTCCATATTCGAAGGGAAGATTTATTAACCGATAATCACAGATACGATACTCGGCAAGCCTCGCTATCAGTACAATAAAAAGAGCCCGTCAGCACTACACCAATCCGGAAACAGTTAAAGTGTGGCGCAGGAGATTTTTGACAACCTGACTTACGAGTTCTTTTCGACGCTGCCAAAGACTCCAGCCCGGAACAGCTTAAGCTGGCTGCGGAAATGCTTAGCACAATTCAAGAAGACATCTGGGGAAGACAACGATTGATTTAGACGACTTATTTGTAAGGCTCGTACCTAACCTATCTGTAAATGAAATGATAGCGCCGATGATTGTGGCTACCCGTATATATCAAGGATGAATTACTGGAGGATAAAGGCAGAGGCTTTTATATCACGCATACATGCACAAACAAAGCAATGACTTTTTCAAAGATGATATACAGGAAATAGAAGCAAGGCGCACTATGATTTAGACAGCCTGACAGAGTTTAGGAATGTCTCGAGAAGCATAGACACAGTACGAATGCTGATAGGGTAACGATTCGTTACTCCATAGCATATGAAAAACAACCGGTCAAAAAGGAGAAGATATATGAAATACGTTTACTCCCGCAATCTTTCATAAGGACAACAGAGGAAGATATCTGTTTTATTCCCTCGATTTTGATGTTGCCACCTGTGGAGATCGATCTGGACGATGCTATAGCTATGGCATGAGGAGTGCCTTGCTTTTACAGCTTAAAGGCTTAAAGGAAGACGGAGAAGCTTTCCTCACACCCTCTCCTCTCGATAAAATGTATCCTGCTGCCTACTTTAATGATTTAGGCACATGCTCCGTTTATTCGTCTCATCGATGTAGACCTTAATGATTATAGCTAGGAGGACAGTACTATGAGTATTCCAAAGTGGTAGTTGAAGATGTTCGCTAGCAGAAAACCATAAGCTTCTGCTTACTTTATAGACGGTAAAAAGGAATTGACTTTTCTCCCCAGCCTCACAAGCCGATATACGAAAAAGCTGAAAAATATAGACTTCTTTTCTACTGCTCACGTAGAAGACGGAACTGAGTATGGGATGACGAAACGGACATAGCGCCGAATATCATACGAGAATTCATAGGAGGCAGATATGAATAAACTCCCCAAAGGCGTAGACCAGCTCCTTCCGGGAAGTATCGAATCAGAAAAATGATAAAATGGAAAGCGGCGAGTTTGTCTTGACGAACCGCCCACACAAAGGGATGTTCTGCTGGCCACAATGAATTACTAAACGAAGTTCCCTGAGCGACTCTGAAGGGAACTTTTTAGACTACGCAGAAAAAGTACATTAAAAGCAAAAGAGAATGTCCTTCCGCTTCTACCATAAGGCCATACAGAGCAACGCTAAAATCAATTCCCAGCCACTTTACCTCTACCCCTAAAAGATATCACCCAATACACTTTAACCGCCTTAGTGAACGATATAGTGCTTCTGAGCGTCCCGTGTCCCTAAGCGTCCTGATATCCCTAAGCGTCCTGTAAGCTCCTAAGACGATATACACATAGGCATGGCTTGATTGTTTTCTGGTAATGCATGAATTTAGACCTGATTTTGTCATCCGGACGAAACTGCCTAGAAAGATTCAAAAAGGATATCTATACGCTGGGCGATGAAGAAGTAAGCAGGCTCTTTCGCCTCACCTTGATGACTCTCCCACTTTAAAGAAATACTGGTACCGCCCTCACCTTGCCTCCCTAGGACTCTCTGTGATCAGAGATAGAGCCCTCAACCATAAAAAGACCTGTCTGAGGACAACATCCTCACCGTAGCAAGGCTAAGGTACAAGGTAGGATAATAAGTGGGTGATTCAGAACTTCACGAAAACTGAACGAAGTTAATAGAAAATTCTGCCGAAGGAGCTTGCAGACAGAATAAGGGAGCAGGGCTGTATCCATGAGGGATTCCTGGGGAAAATGTATGACAAATGAGGATAGTAGAAAAACGATAGGCTTGCCTCACTTTGGAATCCACCGCTTACAGGTCTTTTCTTTGCCAGTAAAGCGCATGCTCTAGGGCATTCATGGATTCTATCATTCTTGAAGTTTGGAGGCTGGAAAAAGGACTATGTAATGAAGGGACTTTACAGAAGGCCTTGAAAGCGAAGACCTTCAGGAAGAATCCAGTATTTTTAGACCACATGACAAATCGTGTAGTAAATAAAGAGTAATTTTAGATAACCTGTCATGTTTTTTGGTCACGAAACCTTTAAAGAATGTCGATTTTAAGCTCATTCTATAGCATTTTTCGAGTGGCTCAAGTCCCATCCTCGTCGTTAAGATAAAAAGTTAGGATTTATGTGAGAAACGGCATGAAACCCAGCTTTTTCTTACCTTAATTCATTAGCGAGCTGTAAAATTAGAAAATTTATCTCTAATTTTTACAGCTCCTTTTAATCGAACTTTCCGGAATACTTGTCAATCTTTCCTTCATCCGGCATCCTCAAAGATTTCATCCATGGTTCTCCAAACCAAGCTACTGGGCGCACTTTACTCTGGCTGGCATGTGAGAAATATCCTCCAGAATTCCGGCTTCTTTCCAGCTCTTCCTTCTCCTCTTCCGTAATCTTTCCCCGAATCATGCGAAGGAAGATTTCAGACAGGCGAAGGGCTTCGTCCTTGTTTTTCCTATAATTAAATCGCACATAATATCTGCACTGGCCTGAGAGATTGCACAACTGTTCTCCGTCAAAGCTGGCTTCGGAAAACAATATTATCCTTATCCAACTTTAAATACAAGACAATATCGTCTCCAGCTGGGGGTTCACGTCTCTAAAAGAAAAGCTGGCATCCTCCATCTTATACTCTATTGCTTCTGGTCGAATATTATGCTCTGTTAAAATCTCATTATAATAGGTATTACTCCCCATATCCCATCACTCCTCGAATAGTTTTTAATGCCGCCAAAAAGGCATCCACATCTTCCTAGTATTGTACAGGCCAAGACTGACTCTGGGTGGTACTTGGTGTTCCCAGGAATTTCATCATGCACAGCACAGTGGTAGTACCTGCCCGGACGCAAACCTGATTGGAATTGAAATGGCTGCAAATATCATGGGATGAACCCCGTCAATGTAAAAGTTACAATACCATGATGTCTTTTTCGATCCTTGGAACCTATGATATGCACACTGGGGGATTTTTCCATTCCTCCATGAGATAAGCACAAAGTTCGCCTCTTTTCCTCAATAAAGGAAAAACTCCGACTTATCCAGATAAGAAATCGCCGCTGTAAGACCAACCGCACCGCCAACATTTACCGTACCTGCCTCAAACTTATGAGGAAAGCTCTGCCCAGGTGGCGCCTTCCTTGGTCACATATTCAATCATTTCTCCGCCGAGCGAAGGAAGGGAGCATCTTTTCCAGAAGCTCCTTCTTTCCGTATACGGCACCGATTCCCATGGGAGCATAGAGTTTATGACCGGAAAAATACCAGAAAAGTCCACATCCAAATCCTGAACATCCACCTTGGTGTGGGAACGGACTGGGCTCCGTCACAAACAAATACCGCTCCACCTCATGCGTAAGCTTTTGCAAAACAGTTTAATGTCCTGAATATTCTCAAGAACATTGGAAACCTGAGCCATGGCCACCAGCTTTACCTTTGATTTAATACCGCCCGGAAGTCTTCTTCCGTAATAATGCCTCTTCATTGGGCTCCAGAAATGAAGCTTTCAGCCCTTTTCCTTTGCCAGCTGCTGCCATGGGAACAAATTACTGTGATGCTCTGAAATCGGGCTGATGATTTCATCCCTCCGCAAAAAGGCTCGCCATAGGTATAGGCGATAAGATTCAACCTCGGTAGCATTTTCTACAAAGATGATTTCCGCGCTTTCCTCTCGCATTCAGGAACTTCGCCACAGCTCTCTTGCCTCTTCATAGGCTTCCGTAGCCTTTTAAAGAAAGCTCTGTAGAGCCCACGGAGAGGTTGGTATTTTCCGCATGATAATAATGCTCCATTGCTTCCAAAACCTGCTTTTGGCTTCTGGGTAGTTGCTCGCATTATCCAAGTAGGCAAAGCTTCCTGTTTTTGAAAAATAGGAAAATCTTCTTTTAATTTATTGCACACTTCTCTTGCCAATTCCATTATTCCTCTTCCTTACCCTTTCCTCGGATAGTCTCCTCAATATATGCCTGAATACTCTATCGGAAATGCTGTGAATAACATTTTTCCATTCTGGCTTCCGCCATCAGCTCATAGGTACTCTCCAAATCCATGCCCCCTACTTTTTGCAGTTATAAAAGACACTGTCTTCGTCCAAACGACTGATGGTAGCACCGTGGTTTCCTTCCACATCATCCTCATCACAAAGAATGACCGGGATGGTCTGATTTACCACATTGTCATCCATCAAAAGTACATTTTCCTGCTCATTACCGCAGGCGCCCTTTGCCCCATGCTTTAGGTCAATGGTGCCCCGGAAAATTTTAAAGGCTTCCCTCTCAGCACACCGTCACAGTAAATATGAGATTCACTCTTTTCCGAAGTGATTTACCAAAAGGTTATAGTCCGCCTCTTTCCGCTTCTCAAGAAGTAGCCAAGATGCAATTCCGCCTCACTATGGTCTCCTAAAAGGTCAGCCCGATAGCCCACATGGGCACTCTTTCCGCAAAGATGAATTGCGCTAAGCTTTACCTTCGCAGATTCCTGAAGCTGCAAAGATAAGTCATCATAGCTTTGGAATGCATCACCGAACTTACTCACCAAAATCAGATTCAGCTCCGCGTTCTTTTCCAAAATAAACTTTTCCTGTAAACAAGCTGATCCTCAGCTGCATTCTCCTCAGATCTCTATGCAAGAAGAGAGTAAACTTTGCCCCTCCTCCAGATAGAAACGGAAGGAAGAATGCTGGTCTCTTTACTCTCATAAAGAAAATGGCATAATCATGGGAGCCTTGGCTTCACCCTTTTTAATGCGATAGCTGGTAGCTTTCACAGCCGTCTTCCTTGGCAAGACCACACTCCTCACCCAAACCGCTGACTACTCAGAGAAGTCTCCCTCCCTCAGTGGCCTCTTCTTCTATTTCCGGTGTAAAGGATTGAAATGCACCTCAATCTTAATTTTACTTTCATTCATTTTCAGCCAGCGAAATGTAGAACCGGCATTTTATTGATAATTAATTCTTCTGTACGCACAATTCCTCCTTCCTAGCCGATGGCTCCAACCATCTCCAAACGAATCGAGGTTGTTCATCTCCACCGCATACCCAACGGTAGCTCCTTTGAAACGGAGTCCGCAAATCCGCTGACAATCAAAGACTTGGCCTCCTCGGGAATACACTGGGACATCAGATAAAACTACAGCTTCATCGGAAATTCTTCCAATCTTTGCCTCATGGCCCACGTCCGCCTGATTGGTACGAACATCAATGGCGGGAACCGTATCGGAACGGACTGATCATCCAGCATCAAAGACTGACAGGATACTGCAGACTTTTGCATTTTTCGCCTGATTTTGAATCACCACCGCAGAACGATAGGTGGAAATACCGCCGCTCTTGAAATGGAACGGTATTGATATACGAGCTGGTGTTTTTTACCGATATGCACCATCTTGGCTCCCTGTATCCAGATTCTGCCCTGCTCCTGCAAAGGTTACACCGGTGAACTCCTGCCCTGGCATTGTCTCCTTTAAAATGGTCATGGGGTAGAGTAGGAAATATGGGAACCGAAGGAACCGGAAACCCACTCCATAATACCGTTTTTCTTCCACTCTGGCTCTTTGGTGTTTAAGTTATACATATTCTTGGACCAGTTCTCAATGGTAGAATAGCGAAGCTTTGCATTCTTTCCAACGAAAAGCTCAACACATCCCGCATGGAGGTTCGCCACATTGTACTTCGGTGCGGAACAACCTTCGATAAAGTGTAACTCTGCCCTCATCCACAATAATCAGCGTATGTTCAAACTGTCCTGCTCCAGGCGCATTCAAACGGAAATAGGACTGAAGGGGAATCTCAACATTTACGCCCTTTGGAACATAAACGAAGGAACCTCCCGACCATACCGCCCCGTGAAGAGCTGCAAACTTATGGTCAGTTGGGGGAACCAGCTTCATAAAATGCTTCTCAATCATTTCCCCTGTAGGACCGTGAAGGGTGACTCGATATCGGAATAAACCACACCCTTTAGCTGCTACCTCTTCCTGCAGGTTATGATATACAAGCTCGGAGTCATACTGAGCACCCACACCTGCTAGCTCTTTTCTTTCCGCCTCCGGAATACCGAGCTTTTCAAAGGTATTCTTAATATCTCGGGAACCTCTTCCCAGTCCGCAGACATCTTGGTTTTCGGCTTAACATAGGTCACAATATCGTCCATGTTCAAGTCGGAAATATCCGGTCCCAGTTGGGGATATCTGTCTTATAGATAAACTTCCAGGGCCTTCAGACGGAAATCTCTCATCCACTGAGGATCATTTTTCTTATCCGAAATCTCCTCTACGATTTCCGGTGTTAAGCCCTCTTTTGATTTTATAGAAGTCACTGTCTTTTTCTTCTTCATATCGAAAAATCATATAAAGAACCATCAATATCTTTGAACTTCTGTTCTTTCCTCGCTATACTATCCTCTAGCTTTCCAAATAAAAAGGCTTTTATTCCTTTCCTCCAAAAAGATTCAAAACCTTCGTTGTTGATTTTATCTACCAGACTTCCGTCTCCTCAGCCTTCATCACACCGTTAATCACCACATGAGTTCTATCCACTGTTAAGGACTCTAAAAATTCTTGTGGAGTGGGTGATAATTAAAAAGGGAGCCCTCCATATTCTTCTGATACTCTTGATTCCTTTCGGAAACGGTTCTTACCGCATCCACATCCAGTCCGGAATCGGTCTCATCCAGAATAGCGAGACCGGGCTAACATAAGAAGCTGTAAAATCTCCGCCTTCTTCTTTCTCTCCACCGGAGAAAGCTCACATTCAAATCACGCTCTGCATAACTGCGATCCATTCCCAAAATATCCATGGACTTCTTTAGCTCCTTACGAAAAATCCTCAAAAGGCGGATTCTCTGTCCAAAACGCTGTTCCATAGCGGAACGAATGAAGTTTCCAAGGCTCACTCCCGGAACCTCCAAGGGATTTTTGGAAGGAAAGGAAAATTCTCTCTAGCTCTCTTATCCACAGCCTCACGGGTAATATCTTCCCGTCAAAAAGAATCTGTCCGTTGGTAATGTCAGTATGCGGATTTTCATAAGAGCATTGCCCAAGGTGGACCTTTCTGCTCTGTTTGGTCCCATCAGCACGTGAGTTTCTCCTTTATTGATGGACAGGTTCATTCTTTAAAAATTCCTTTTCTTCTACTGAAACGGATAAATCTTTTATCTTTAGTAATTCCGCCATATTCCCTCCAACTATATAAAGACCTTTTCTGTCTTATCATTAAGATGCTTGACTTGCCACCGAAAAACCAATCTGCACGAAGGGTACGGTTCCATTCCGTGATTCTTAATTCTGAACCAATAACAGCAATTCATAACATCTTCTTGACTATGTTTCGGATTATAAACGAGGCAAAAATCATGTGACAATACTATTCTAGTAATTTTATAGGATTATAAGAAAAACAAAGAAGAGGAAAAAGCCTCGTAATATCAAGCTTTTACCTCTTCTTTTTGGTTATCTGCAACTAACTTTAACATAGCCCCATTCATAGTTTTAGCGTATACTTTTCAAGGCTATTAAGCGAACTCAGTTTGACAGAAGTCATTTACCAAAACATCTCCGATTCGGATGGGTATCGGCACTCGGAACTCACAAAATGCCTCCGCCTCTGAAAATTTCTCCTTGGGAATGGCTTTTTCCGTCTCTTACCGGAAGAAATTCCTAGAACCGATTAGGCGAATCTCTGAAAGAAAGCTATGCCTTCGTCTCGAAATCTCTCTTTGGCAAAATCCTTTCCTCTGGCACATCCATTGCCTGGTGACAGAAATCAGTTTGTTTCCTTCGAAGCTGACTTCAAAGCGTACAGCCTCTTCTACAATTCATACAGGTCATCTTTGTTTCCAAATTTATCCCTCTTTCCGTAAGTAAAAATCCATCGTCAAAATATTCTTTTCCCTTTAATCTTTCTTTACCGAAGCCGAAACTTGCTTCCAATGCTTTTCCAGCCCTCGGACTTTTTCTTCTCTTTGCTCCGTGTCATCTTGGGAAAGAATCCATTTCCACATGATGCCGTTTCCTCCAGGCTGTCCATATAGATTCATAGAGTCCCACAGAAAGTCCCGCAAGATAGGCCGCCCCAAGGCAGTAGTTTCAATAGAACGGGGACGTATCACGAGGCTTTGCATTAAATCCGCTCTGAAACTGCATGAGAAAATTATTACTGAGGCTCCCCATCCACTCGAAGGCTTCTGTAGCGTTGTCCCATATCCTGCTCCATAGCCAAAAGCAGGTCTCTCGCTTTGAAAGGCAATGGACTCCCAAGCGGCTCGGATTATGTGATTTTATTCACCCTCTGGTCAGTCCGGTAATACTGTCTCTGGCAAAGTGATCCCAGTAGGCGCTCCAAGTCCTGTAAATGCTGGCACGATATAGCAACCGTTGCTGTCCTCCACCTTGGAAGCTATATTCCGAATCCTCCGCCTTATCCAACATGTGCAACTCATCTCTTAGCCACTGAATGACTGCTCCACCCTACATAAACCGAGCCCTCTAAAAGCGTACTGCACCTTCCCGTCAATGCCCCAGGCAATGGTACTCTAGCAAGCCGTGTGTTTTGAAAGAATAGCCTGATTTCCTGTATTCATCAGCATAAAACAGCCTGTACCGTAGGTATTTTTCACATCTCCCTTTTGAAGCAGCATTGTCCGAAAAGAGCTGCCTGCCGATCTCCTGCCACTCCACAGATAGGAACAGGTCTTCCCAAAACTCCGTATCCACCCTCACCGAAGAAGCTGGAGGAAGGATTTACCTTAGGGAAGACAGCCTGGGAATTCTAAAGAAGGACAGAAGCTCCTCATCCCATTCCCAAAGCTGTGAATGTTAAACAGCAGTGTTCTTGAGCATGGTATAATCCGTAACAAAACAGTTTCTTTACTCAGCTTATACACTCAGCCAGGTATCCACTGTACCGAAACATAGTTCTCCTGCCTCCGCCCTTTCCTGAGCCCTCCCTACATGATCTAAAACCAGCGGATTTTTAGTGGCAGAAAAATAAGGGTCAAAACCAGACCGGTTTTTCCCCTGAATTTTCTGAAATCTCCGGATGGGCCTTTTGCGCTCCTTATCCATTCCGTGGTCCTTCTGCACTGCCAAACAATAGCAGGATAAAATGGCCTGTCCTGTCTTTCTATCCCAAACAATGGTACTTTTCCCTTTGATTCGTGATACTGATGGCCAATAAAGCCTCTGAGGAATCCTGATTTTTCCAGACATTCTCTCATACTGCCAACTGGCTTTTGCCAGATTTCATTGGGATGATGCTCTACATAACCGGGTTTAGGTAATATCTGAAACTCTTTTGAGCCTTCAAACCGTCTCTCCCTCTTCGTCAAAAAGGATGGCTCTGAGACTGGTGGTACCGCATCTAAGGCCATGATATATCATTTTGCTCTTTTCTACAAGCTTTATTTTCAACTGTTTTTATGGATCGAATTCTCTTCCGTAAATTCCGGAATAAAGCTTTTTAGCACCCTTTCCGCCTCTTGAATATAGGCGTTTTTGAATCCCAGGTTCTTCTGCATAGCTTAGCTCATTTTTCATACTCTTTCCGTAGACTCGACGGTCAATCTCCGGTAAGCTCAAGATTTCCATATGAATGTATTGCCGAGTAAACTGTATAAAAATATTTTCTCGTACTTCATAGGCATATTTTAACACTTTTTCGCCTGATACACCTGATTCGGCAGTGAGCAATGTCGAAGAATCACACTTTTTGTAAAAGCCCTCCCTTATATCTAAGCTCGGGACACTGGCGTACACATCTGCCAGAGCCTTTCGCTCTCAACGGCAGTCCTTTTGCCCTGGAATAGCGTAAAGCCGTGTCTTCCTTATGTATTTAAAATCAAAGATAACATCAATAAGCTCTTCACAGCTTGCCAATACCTCCTGCTTTGATATCCGGAGCAGTTCCATACAAAAGGTAGGCTAAAGCTCTTTTTCTTAGCCAAGCTGAATCGCTCTAAAATCCCCGGAAGATAATGCTCTCCCGTAACCAGATTGATATTATGACAGCCCAGCTTTTTCCAATCTCAGAAAAATGTTGATAAAGCTTTCTTCAACAGAAATCGCTTCTCCTGATTTCTCCCCGAGAAAGCTCTTTGATTTTGGCAAAACACAGGACAGGCTGCAGTAAGAAAAAGAAAAATAGTTCCGCTTCCCTTGCTTCTTGAAAGACAGGGTCCTCCCAAAAATGGGGAGCTGTTTCAACGATATGCATGATACTTCCCTGCATGGCAAAATCCTGTTCACCTTTAAACCGGTTCACCTTACATTCTTTGGCAAAGTCTCAGGAAAGATAGGAAAGAATACTTTGCTTCTCTTCTCCTCGAACCGTATGAAATTTCTCTTCTTGATATTATATTAGATTTCTCTTCCTGTATCTTCATCTATTTCCCGTATTTCGACATTTTCGATATTTTATCCTCATTTTTCCTCGCTTATTCTATTTAAGTCCGCTTGTGTGCCTCTAAAAAGCTGATACAATTCCTTTGATTTCACAATTATTTATCAGAAACAAAGGAGTATATTATGGCAACTATTGTACGCATTACGATGGACAGTGGCAAGGTGATTCGTTTGGAACTGTATCCTGAAACTGCTCCCATTACCGTAGAGAACTTTTTAGACCTGGTAAAGAAGGGCTTTTATAACGGACTGACCTTCCACCGTATTATTTCCGGCTTTATGATTCAGGGAGGAGACCCGGATGGAAACGGAATGGACGGCCCCGGTTACAGCATTAAGGGAGAGTTTAGAGTAACGGTGTAGACAACCCTTAAAGCATGAAAAGGGTGTTATTTCTATGGTCGTTCCCATGGATCCCAACTCTGCCGCTCCCAGTTCTTTATTATGCATGAAGCAGCTCCTCACTTGGATGGACAGTATGCTGCATTCGGAAAGGTCATCGAAGGCTTGGATGTAGTAGATGAAATTGCTTCCGTAGAAACCGGTTTTCAGGATGCTCCTGTAGAAAAGGTAATCATGGAAAAGGTAGAAGTAGAAGCCTAAAAATCCAGACTTGAATACGGAATATTTCGAGCACAAACTTCATATTCAACCAGCGTATAGCAAGGGCTTTCCTTTGGAAAGCCCTTGAAAATCCTCTCCTGAGAGAGGGGGAACCATGGCTATAAGCCGGGTTATGTTAAAATGGTCATCTCATTCTAGGACTTATGTCGCCATAAGCCTCCAAGGGTTTACCTCGAGGGCAGGCAGAGCCACCTTATGCCCTCTGTTTAACCTTTGCTTCGGATGGGGTTTACATAGCATTTCCTGTTACCAGGAAACCGGTGGTCTCTACACCCCTTTTTCACCCCTTACCGGAAACCGGCGGTTATTTTCTGTTGCACTTTCCTGTGAGTCACCTCAACCTGACGTTATCAGGCATCCTGCTCTATGGCCTCGGACTTTCCTCTCCTGCACTTGGCAGCAGCGACCATTCACCTTAGTTCCGTTAAAAGTCTCATCTTATGAAATTCTTTTGTCAAGAAAATCCATTTTCCCTTGATACATTTTCCTTAATACAAATGTTGCAAATATTCCCGGTTTCCCGGTTATACAGCATCTCTTTTCATGTTTCTATACTGCAAAGGACTTACCCCTATTTTCTGCCGAAAAATCTCGAAAAGCTTAAAGGGTCATGATAGCCCACCATATAGGCAATTTCACTATGGACTTTCCGGTTCTCCGAAGCATAGCCTTGGCATTTTTGCATCCGGATATAGAGTAAATATTCCTTGGGAGAGTAACTGTATCTTTCTTTAAAGCTGTTAAAAGATGTGCGGTGGATTCTCATTTCTCGCTAAAGCAGCTACATGGAGATATCTTCATGATAATGCTCATCCAGATAGGCTCTCACTCTGCACTGTGACTGCCTCAAACCTTTAACGGTCCTCCCCAATGCGTTTCTTCCTGTCTTCCCTGGAGAAGATTGGCAAAAACAAGTGCATATAGCGCTTCTAGATAATTGCTCTTCAATGGTATAATCCTGTTTTTGGTAATATTTTTGATACGATAACAACAGATTATCCATCTGATGCACGATTCCCACCGGTTTTTCCTTGCTAAAGCCGGCTTTCGGTCAAAAACTGTCCGCATCCACTCCCTGCACGCCAATCCAAAAATAAGACCAGGGCTCCGTTAAATCCGCCTCATACCAGGCTCTCTACTGAGGATATAAAAAGAAAAGCATTCCCTTTGATAAATGATAATACTCCGTTAACGAATAATGTCCCTACACCGGAATAGACCACATGCAAAAGACAAATTTCGCTTATTCGGTCCATAACGATGTCCCGGAACACAACGTTCTTTTCCGCAATACATCAGCTGTAGGTCGAAGTTTTATTCTCAGCGTCCTGAAAATTCAAAGAACGCTGTTCCTCCCCCAAAAACAACCAAAGTGCATCCTTTTACAAAATCTAGCAGTTTGTTCTATCCATCTTTTATTTCCTAAGACTTGGCATCAATCTTGAAAAGGATGGAGGCAAAGTCTCCTCCCTTCCTGCTTAAATCATCTCTGGAAATAGGAATTTCACTTCCATAAGCTCACTTCCGTAAGCCAGATAATCCAAGCTCTTCTTTTCCAAATTAAAAGGAAGCATAAACAGATTTTTCCCAACCTTTCCAAGCAGGGACTTAAATCAGCCTGTACTTGTAAAGACGGTCCTCCTCAAGCTCTTTTTAGCTTAAACGAATCCAGGAAGAGTTTTACATGATTTAAGGTCTGAAATACATACCAAAGCTCGATCCTTCTTAGAGATACCACCATAAAGGCAGTTTCATTTCCTTGAAAGGAGAACGAAGGCGATAAAAGTCTCCGTCGATCTGAATCAGCTCCGATACTCCTTCATAAACTGAATCTGCTTTCTTCACCTCTTCAATTTCCTTTTCCGAAGAAGATTTAAATCCAGCTCATAACCGAAGGTTCCGAAGTAAGCCATATTGGCTCTGGTTTCCAATGGGGTATTTCTATAAAAGCTGCTGGTTAGGTACCTGAGATACATGGGAACCGATGCTACAATGGGTAAGCAATGGAGGTTCCTGTACTGAATCTTTTGCTCTCTCCGCCAGCATCGAGTCATCACTGCACCAGGTCTGGGGAGCGTAGTACATCAGTCCCGCATCATATCTGGCCTCGCCGCTGGCACAGGATTCAAAAAGCACATCAGGGAACTCTGTAGTCAGTCGATGATACAAACTCATAGACTCCAAGAATATATCTATGCATCATCTCTCCCTGTCTTTCCGCATCCAGTGCGGCAGAATAAGGCTGGACATATAGCGGTTCATATCCCACTTAATATAGGAAATGGAGGACTCTCTAAGAATCTTTGCCATTCTTTCCGTAAATATAGTCTCACAACCTCTTTTTCTGAATAGTCCAGTACATGCTGGTGTCTGGCATGGCTTGAAAACGTCCCGGGAGTAGCAATCATCCAATCCGGATGAGCCCGATACAGGTCGGAATCCATGTTGACCATTTCCACTTCAAACCAAAGACCGAATTTCAGACCCAGAGCCTCTACCTTCTTGGACAGGCCTGCAATTCCCTGGGAAGCTTTTCCAAGTTGGCATCCCAGTCCCAAGGCCTCTGTAATCATCTATTTCTCTTTCCAAACCATCCATCATCCACATGAAAGCCCGCTCCCACTTCCTTTGCCTTCTAGCAATATGAAGAATCTTCTCTCATTAAAGTCAAAGAAGGTAGCCTCCCAGTTATTTAAAAGAATCGAGCGTTCTGATTCTTTTGTATTTTCCTGCATAAGTGGTTTTTAAAAGAAACGGTGATAAACCTGACTTAAACTGTTCTAGCCATCCTCGGAATAGGCCATACCACCACTCAGGACTTTTTGAAGGACTCTCCTCTGAAAGGCAGTAGGAGAAGTTCTGAGGGATTAATTCCCAGCATTACTCTGGTCATATCAAAGGTGGATACCTCTACCTGTGAGAGGAAATTCCTGCTGTAAACCAGGTTAAAGCCGTAAACCTTTCCCCTGATCCTCATTGGCATCCGGACGAAGCAGGGCAATAAAGGGGTTATGCTCGCACCGGAACAGGTACCGTTTAGCTTTGAATACCTTGAATCCCATTTCAGTTTTCTGGTTTTTACATAGCGCCTTCTTCCCCAAGCTCCTGCCAAATGAAGCATGGTAAAATCTTTATCCAAGAATTCCACACTCATACTGAGGGCCGCCTCTAAGTGGATTTTTCCGCTCCATTTGGGTAAAGCAAACATTTCGGCAAAAGCACCGGATAGTCTCTATAAAGGGTATATTCAAACGAAGCTCTGTCTCACTGACAGCATCTACCAGGAAAAATATCCAAGGTCAAAGCTTCATCATCCGCCTCCACATAGGACATAGGTAGGGGCAGGTAGCTGGCTTTCCTTCTGATTTCATAGTCTGATAGCGGAAGTCGGATACCTACTGCTGTTTTCCTGCAAAATGGAAAAAGGCAGGACTACGATAGTCTCCTGTTCCATAGGAAGGATATTCCTGAGTGGCATATTGCATGGAAAAGTGAGCCCGGTTCCGGGGATACATACGCTCATCTGAGAACGCTGAGCCTCTTCATGAAGGGAAGAAAAGCCTTCTCTGTCATGGATTCGCTTGCCATAATACAGATGCTCCAGCTGCTCATTTTCCATTACCCGCATAAGGTAGGATATCTTCTCGTTATATAATGAAAAACTCTTTTCTTTTTCGTGAAAAACAATATCAAAAGCCATTCTACTCCTCCAATCCTAGAGCTTACTGCCACTGGTGGCAATTCCTTCAATGAATTGCTTCTGGAACAAAATATAAAAACGATCATTGGAACACAGGCAATTAGGGATGCCGCCATCAGTTCCGGAATTTCACCACGTATTGTCCCTGCATCTTTAGCCAAAGCAGAGGATAAAACCAACATATCCTTATCCGTATTTACAATCATGGGCTACATCAAACTCTTATAGGCAAAGAGAGCTGTGAAAAATTCTAGTGCCACCATGGAAGAACGCATCAAAGGCATCATAACGAAAAGGAAGGTTTGTCCGATATTGCAACTGTCCAGTCTGGCAGCCTCCTCCAAAGTCCTTGGGAAGTTCCCATAAAGCCCTGTCTTAAAAGAAAAGGTTCCAAAGGCGGTAACCAGTCCTGGGAAAAACTAAGCAAAAATCGTATTTAACATTCCCATCTTGGAAACCATTAAATACTGAGGAATCAAAAGACCTGATTTGGCACCATCATTTGGAATAAAACCAGGGAAAATGCAGGTCTCTTCCCGGAAAAACGGAGTCTGGCAAAGGCATAGCCTGCCATGGTTGCTGTTACCACCGCAGCAAAAGCATCTAAAGAAAATCAAAAGTAGGGTATTTCTATAGAGCAGAAGGAAATCCATGTTGTAAAACCGCCTTAGAAGGCATCTGTTCGCCAAACCTGCGGGAAGATAATAAAAGGATCCACGGAGGTTGCCTCTGTAATACTCTTTAAAGGCTGTCAGTACCATCCAGAGAAAGGGAATCAACATGGTAATGGAAATCAATACCAGGGCAAGATGCACGACAAAACTACTGATTTTTCTATTTCTCTCTAAAGCTATCCATAGGTACTCCTTTCTTAATTATAGTAAACCCACTTTCTTCTGCCCGATCATCTGTAATACAGCAACCAGTAAGGTCAGAAGGAGGAGCACCACCACAATGGTTGAACCATAACCGATATTTTTATTTTGACAAAGGAATACTTATAGAAAAGATAGACCAAAGACTGGGTTTTTCCCAGTGCCGGGTTGGTATTATCAATAACCATATAAATCAAGTCAAATACCTGTAAAGCTGGCAATGACTCTGGTTACCAAAACGAAGAAAAATCGTTGGCGAAAGCTAAAAGGCAGGGTAATATTAAAGAAGCTGGAAATACTGGTTGCTCCGTCAATCTCCGCCGCCTCATAGTAGTCTCCTGGAATTTCCTGTAATCCCAGCCAGGAAAAGCACCATGTTATAGCCTCAAAGATGGACTCAAATACCGATTACCGCAACGCTGTAAACGGCAATACTCAGGGCTACTTACCCAGTTAATTTTGCTATGAAAAATATGGTTTAACAAACTGAAAGTCGGAATTATTAACCAACGCCAAACCATGGCAATAGCAGAGGAGCCGCCACCATAGGCGTGGAAAGATAATGGTTCTATACACCGATCTTCCCTTGATTTTCTTATTTAACAGCACTGCCAAAACCAGGGAAATAGCTATGGAGAAGCGGGACTCCACAATCGCATAACGCACCGTATCGATCAGAGCCTGCCAGATTTCCTTATCCGCAAAAACCTTCTGGTAATTCCTGCACAACAAAAATATTCCTCTACCAAAGTCTCCCTGTCTTAAAGAAGCTTTTGATAAATGGTGTTTATAATCGGTATAATATTCTAAAACCACTCAAAACCGATTATCGTTGGCAGGATAAATAACCAGCCCCAACAAATTCGTTTTTCTCTACTGGTAAAATGAAAATACTTTTTTCCTCTTCTACCATAGCTACTCCTTTTCTACTAAATACCAAACTTTGAAACTTATTTTGTTTTGATTGTTCATCTTTTTGCTCATGCTCTTCCGCAAGCTTTCTCATTCATCTGTGCCGCCATCTTTTTACAAGCTTCCTTCCATCGTCAGCTCTCCGGTATATACCTTAGTAACCAACTCTGTATTGGCATCCTCCCAGGTTACTGTGCTTCTGGAGAAGGGAAGAATCTCCATATCTTCCATCATATTGAGATAGGCCTGTAAATTAAAGGGCGCTCTTTGCCCATTCCTGAGAAGTACCCTTGTAAGCTCGACATGGTACATGCCAAGCTCTGCCTGCTTTCTCTGTGCCTTTTGGATCCCATGTATTCAATCAGCTTTCCAAGCCCTTCCTTATGCTTTTAGTATAGCGCCGAGCCCATCCTAAACCATTGTAGATAGACACTCTTCTTCCCGGTCACCTTTATCCTTTGGTGGCTCTACGCAATCCGCATTGGCTGCTAAGCTGAAATCATTCTTCTTATGTGCTGCAATCATCCAGGAACCCTGGGTAATCACTGCCACCTTACCGGACTCGGGAACAAAACATCTTCGAATTTTCGACATAGTCTCTGCGGAAGGAATCAAATCTTCCTTAATCCAGGTCTCCAAAATCTGCATAGCTCAATGCTCTTCGGATCAGTCATAGCCGGACTTGGTCTTGTCTTTATTTAGAATGTATCCGCCCCTGTCCAAAATCATATTGTAATAGCCTGCCTCGATCATTGTTGGGCTTTTTAAGCAAAACCATACTGAGAGACCATCCGGCTTCTTTAATTTTCATGGCGCTGTTAAGTCATCCCAGGTCCAATCAGCAGTTGGATGTCTGCCTCGCCTCATCAAACATCTTCTTATTGGTACCAAAGAGCAATCGATCGATATCCTTAGGTACTGCATAGTCTGCCACTCATAGCCGTAAAGACTCCAGACTATCTGTGGATAATCTCCTCTTAACTCACTTCGGAATTCTTAATGTAATCCGTCAACCAGAAGCATACCGTTACTCATGTACCGCTCTGATTCATTGGAATGCATCCAGAACACATCCGGCAAAAGATCCGCCCTGCAGCAGCACTCTCATAGCAGTCCAGTAATCCGCCCAGCGCACAACGGTAATCTGGTTTTGATTCCTGTTTCCTCGTGAAATCGCCATGATTTCTTCCAGTCCGGCCTGGTTGGTATCCCAGATGGATACGGAGAGTTACATCCGAACTTTGTTTTCTCCTCTGCTTTCTGTTTCCTTAGTGCTCTCCGGGCTGTTGTTCCGGCGCTCTCCGAAGAATTTCCTGGAGTTTTCCTGTCTTTGTCAGCCATCTAACAGGCTAAGCCAAGTGCCACATGCGTACTTCCCTAACATACTTGCCTCTATAGTGTAAAGGTAAGCAAACAGGTATTCTAAGGAAACATCCCGAGATTTTAGAAAAAGAGGCTGTAGAATTCTTCTCTCGTCCTTCTTTTTCACAACCCTCTTCTATACGCAATCGACCCTGGTATAAACGAGATATCGCACACTACGCGTGCGATACTCGTTAAGAATCAAATTGCTTCTGTCTTCTGCAAGCTTTTTCATTCATTTGCTTTGCCATCTGTACATGCTTCTTCCATGGTAAGCTCTCCGGTATAAACCTTGGTAATGATTTCATTATCTGCATTTTCCAGCTTACAGTACTTCTGGAATAAGGACGAATTACCATGTCATCCATCATGTTCAGATAAGCCTGCAGGTTAAAGTTTGCACTCTTTACCCATGCATCGGAGGTTCCCTGTAAGCGGACATGATACTCCAAGTTCAGCCTGCTTTGCTGTGCTCAGGAACCCAAATACTCAATCAGCTTCCCATGCTCTTCTGTATGCTTACCATTCTTTGCGGCACCATCCCAAACCGTTGTATCAGGGAAACTCTCTACCTGTTTTGCATCCTTGGAAGTTTCTACAATATCGGCATTCTGCGCTGCTGTACTCATTAGCCTTTGTAGCTGGCAATCATCCAAGAGCCCTGAGGAACCATAGCTACCTTTCCGACTGAATACATTTTCCTCTCCGTTCTCGGACATCGTCTCAGCAGATGGCATCAAGCTCTCCTTAATCCAGGTATCTAAAATATTCATTCCTTCAGATGGTCTTTGATCATCCCATCCGGACTTTTTCTTATCATCACCGATAACATATCCGCCCTTATCATAAATCAGGTTATAATATCCTGCCTGATTGTTATCCATCTTCACTGCCAAGCCGTACTGAGAGCCGTCAGACTTTGTCAGCTTTCTTGCGGTTTCCGTTAAATCATCCCAGGTCCAGTCGGATGTAGGATAAGGAACTCCCGCCTCGTCGAAAAGCTTTTTATTATACCAGATTGCAATGGTATCAATGTCCCTAGGAACTGCATAGTAATGGTCCTTGTAAGTATAAAGTCCCCAGATATCCTCCGGATAATTTTCCACTTTAATCTTATCGGACATAATCTTATCCGTCAAATCCAAGAGCATATCATTACTCATATAACGCTCTGATTCATTAGAGTGCATCCAGAAAACATCCGGTAAAAGATCCTCCTGTGCTCCTGCCTCCAACATAGTCCAGTACTCATTCCACTTTACAACGGAAATCTTGGTCTTGATTCCGGTCTCCTTAGTGAAATCATCTAAAATCTCCTTAAGTCCCGGTTCCTGGTTGGTATCCCAAATTGCAACGGAAAGCTCGTCAGAGGAAGCTCCCTGCTCACCGCTTCCGCTTGCTGTACTCGAAGAAGAGCTCTTTAGCTCCCGCCGCAAGCAACCAATCCCAGAGCCATCAAGCCCCATCACTACTGATACCGCTAAACTTTTTCATCTTTCTCCTAAAGCGCAAGAGCCTCCGCACAAAAACCTTCCGCGAATCAGCTCAAAAAGCATACCCAAATCGGTTTCGATCTTTTCTTCTCCAGCTTCGCCTTTGACAATATTTCACCCCATATTATACTTCCGCAGGAAAAATATAATATGGAAAATGTTGTGATAATACAGAAAATGTTATGGAATTTCATCATATTCTTTGCTACTGTCACAGCAGAATTTTTCTTTATCGGCAAAGATGGCCGGGCCTGTTCATGGACAATTTATCCACTCCCAAAATGGAGAAAAATAGCAAACAAATCCGGGTCATGGAATTCTCGCAGACTCCCAATTGAGTATTCCTGCCTGCTTTCCCTTTTCCGCCACTTTTTGATGGCTCTCAGAATAGCAGGATGCTATGATAAAAACTGTACCATAGCATTTTGTCAGTTATTGCCAAAAGATACTGGGATAAGTCATTTGTACCGATAGAGATCAACTTTATAGCCAGGTCCTCCGCTATAAATACTGCGCGGAGTTTTCATCATCACTCTAAAGGAATTCTTCCTATGAGAATCCTTGTTTTTCAAGCTCAGTCCTGCATTTATGGAATAAGGCTTTGCTTTCTCTGACTTCTTCCAAGCTACCTGATCATCGGAAGATCACTGAAAGCTTACCGTAGGCGGAAGTTCCGCAATAAGGCTCTTATTTGTGTACAGAACATCTCCTTTTCCATAGGCAAAATCGAATCCCCGAAGACCTAGAGCTGGATTTTCTCCTTGTACCGGAATGATAAGAAAGTACCTTGTCCGCTCCCAAATCACTAGCAGTTCGAATAATGACTTCTCTCCTTTCATTTCCTCCAAGATTTCTGATAGCTTTGAAACTGTATTTTCCTCGGAAGGAAGCTTTCCTTCTAAAAATAAAAATTCCGCACGATACAGACCGGATTCCTTCAGCACCGGATTTTAGCGACTTGGCATCTACCGAGACGACATATTGCTATAATTTTCATGCGTTTTTCCGTCCAAACTGATACATTCCTCATCTCAGCTTTTTCAAGCTCTTGTCGCTCTCCAAGCTCCCCGGTAATAAGCCAGCACTTCCTCCGTAGGAGACAAGCCACCGCTTTTTCACCGTCAATAATACAGTATTCTCCATCTTCTATGCCCTTCAGTCCCTTACATTGTACCAAAGCCGATTCCTAAGGATGCCGCCAGAATCAGCTATGTGACTTTGTAGGGATCCCTTCTCGTAATAAATCCCAACAGCTTATCTTAGGAAAACGAATGGTGTCCAGTCTCAGATCCTCTGCCAGCAAAACACAGGGCTTCTTCTTGGCAGCGACTTCCTTTCCACTTAGAATAGAAAAAGCATCAAGTTCAGAATATCCTGCATATCCTCCACGTTCCCCGAAAATATGGATCCTCCATACGACGAAAAGCTTTTCTTGTTTGCTAAAGCGTCACCGCATATTCCATGGTATGACCCTTTTGTACCAGACTCAATACGCTGTTTTGAAGAATTTCATCGGAAAGCATCAACGCATGAACCGAAAATATCTTTTGCATCTCATTCTGCATTTCCAAAAGAGTTTTGATAATACTCTCTTCTTCCTTCGCATATCGACTTTAAAAAGGCTTTGCTTCCTCCTTTTTCCTCCTCTATGCCTTCTTCGTGATTTTTCAGGTAGGAAAATTGAAGCCCTTTTAAATGTACTGGTCCCATGGCATGCCTGAAAAGCGGAAAGTCCTTCCAGTATCTTCATAAACTTTTCCTCTTTAGACAGAGGTTTGTCAACCACAAAATCCATGGGCAGGAAGAACAAGGTCTCTCGGCTTTACAGGACTTTCCGGAAAGTAGATCCACGTAATCCTCCACTTCGCCACATAGGCCACCTTGCTCGATCTAGCAAAGTTGTAGAAGCAAAGAATCTTTTCTCCCTCATAATATCTTCCAAAGCAAGGACATGGATATTCTTTGTATCAATAATCCAAGTATCCGCCATGGTGGAAAAATGCTTTATGCTTTTCTTCTTAAATCCTCCAGCTCCTTCAAACCGGTGAAAATCTTTTCTTCTATACTGCCCTTTTTCTTTCTCTTCTCCGCCTTTTCCCATGGGAAATTTCCACGATAGAAGATAGGGAATCCACCTTCTTGATGTCATCCTCACTGATAGCTGTAGTCATTTTCCTGTCCAATCTCATCTCCGGAATAAAGTACCGGTATACCAGACTGACTCAGCAAAAGGCATGGAGCATTAGATCAAGGCTGCAAAAGCCTCTTTTGATTTTATGCTCATCCTTTTCATAGGCTGACCGCTCCAATCCAGAAGAGATGCGGTGGTACCAGCAGAGTCTAGCGTCTCCCCATGCACCGGATCATCGATTGCACAGCTCTCTCTGCATCGGAATCACTCCGTAAAGCCTCTGAAATAAGCATTTAAGGCTGTATGGAATCTCCGTAATGGAAAACTGCTCCAGGAAAGCGTAATCAGTCCCCAACCGATATCATCATGACAACGAAGGTAATTCAGGAAATACCATCGTCCTTCGGAAGGGCAAGACCTGTCCCAGCTGATGCCGCATCAAACGGGTATCCTGGGTAGCTACGGTATGCCAGGTAGATGACCATAGTGGTAACATTATACAGCATGTGACACTGGGGCTTCTCCAGACTTCCGAGTAGAGGAACTACCTTTTGAGGCTCCAGTACCACTTCTCCCAAAAGCAATACACTGGGAGCCACTATTTCCATCGCCATACGGAAGATGCGAACTCATGTATGTACCTCCGGAAGGTTTTCGACAGTTTGTACCCAGCTTTTTCCAAATATAAGGAACAGCATCGGCGAAAACATCCGCTCCTGATTACACAGGAAGAGCATATTTTTCCAACATATCATTTTAAAACCGTAGGATTCCCATAGTTCAAATCCCACTGATACGGATAAAGGTAGTCATAACAACCTTTTCGCTTCTTCACAATAGGTGAAATTACCGGGAGCGGACTCCGGAAAACCTGAGGAACTGTACGTTCAAATTCATTGAAAGCCCCAGTCATGTAAACATAAAGAAAACGATCACTGAAATTCTGTTCGCCGTTCTTGGCACGTTTTACCCACTCATGTTCCTCGACAATGGTTCATGACAAAATCCAAAACAAACACTGATTCCTTTCATGGCAGACAGAACATAACTCTTAAGATCATCCATAGTTCCCAATTCCGGTTGAACTTGTGGAAATTGGATACCATACCCCCGTCAGACTTTTCCTTTGGACTCTCCAGAATAGGCATCAAATGCATATAATTAAAGCCACATTCTAGGGTAAGGAATCCCTTTTTCCACGCCCTTTAAGTCTTTTCCGAAGCAATTGGCATATAAAAGAACTCCGATAAGGTTGTTTCTTTAAACCACTGGGGCTTTCTCATTCTTTCTTGGTCTAATGCTCTAAGCTCAGGAGACCGTTCTCCTCACATGTTTATCCAAAAGAGAAAAGAAAATATTGAAAGGATTGTTCATTGCTTCTATACAGCCTCATAGCAGCTGTATTTCAACTCATCCATATGGGTAGCCAGACGGTTCTGATAAAGCGTAATATAGTCATCCTGAACTTCCTCTACCGTATTCGTTACCTTCGTTTTCACTGCATTGGCTCAATGATCTCAGCCTCTTTCAGTATCTTCTATCTTCATCTTATCTGTTTTTATGCTTTTGCTACCTGCTCTCTTTCTTCCCATACTGATATCCCTTTCTGTATAGCTTATCAGAAGGTAAGACTTGACCTCTCCAAGCGCTCATCTTCCAAGATGCCTGAAAAACTAACTCTTTCTTCTTTGGAACATTTTCCTCATTATACCCTAAAAGCAAAAATAAGCAACAAGGAAAAAGTGAAACAGAGGATACACTTTGTTTCTATTTAATAAAATAAAAATATTCAACTTATACAAAAAGCATGGATAATCAAAAGAAAAGGGAATAGACATTGCATTTTTGTCAAGCCATTCTATACACTGAAGGAAAAGAAATTGTAGAGTTTTCTGCATTCCATCATAAGCAAGGAGCCGAAATTATATTCGGGTTTCTGTTCAGAATTAAAGCGAGGTAAATATATGTATTACGGATCCCTTGTAGCTCGGTGGAACTAAGATGATTTGTGCTGTTTGCGAGGAGAACGGAAAGATTATTGAGCAGGTTTCATTCCCTACCTTAAGCCCGGAGGAGACCATTCCTAGTTATCGATTATTTTAAGGATAAAGACATTGTCGCCCTAGGTGTAGCCTGCTTCGGTCCCATCGATTTGCATAAAGATTCCAAAACCTATGGCTATATTACCAGTACCCCCAAAAGCTCAAGTGGCAGAACTATCCTCTGATTCCTACTTTACAGAAGGCTTTATCCATTCCCATGGGCTTTGACACGGATGTAAACGGTTCTCTTCTGGGAGAGATTTCCTTCGGTTCCAGTAAGGGGCTGGAAAATGCCATTTATATTACCATCGGTACCGGAATCGGCGGCGGCGTTATCAGTAATGGAAATTACTGCACGGTATGTTACACCCGGAGCTCGGACATATGCTCTTGGTTCCCCATCCGAAGGATTCCTTTGCGGGAAACTGCCCCTTCCACAAGAATTGTTTTGAAGGTATGGCCTCAGGCCCTGCTCTTGAAAAAAGATACGGAAAGAAAGGCATTGAACTGGTAAATCAAAAAGAAGTATGGGAAATTGAGGGCATACTACATCGGTCAGGGCTCTATGTAATCTGATCTTAACCCTCAGTCCGGAGAGAATTATTCTGGGAGGCGGCGTAATGCATCGGGAACAGCTCTTTCCTTTAATTCGTAAAGTAGCCGCCCAGTTAAATGACTATCTGAAAACCAAAGAATTAGCAGATTTAGACCATTATATCGTCCCCTGCCAGCTTAAACGACAATCGGGTATACTGGGTTGTTTTGCAGCTTGCCATCGATGCAAAGAAAGAAAGTAGCTTGAATTTAGAAAATAACAACATAGGGAAGTTAGAACAATGAATGCGCAAATGAAGCAATACTGAAAGCAAAAACAACAGCAGGAAAAGAGAAAAATCAAAGCAGATTAGCAAAGCTTGAAAAAGTAAAGGAGACCCTATAAAAACGGTTTAAAAATGGATTCTGCTGGGTATTCTACCGGTGCTGTTGTAGGCAGTATTTCCGCCTTCTTTGCCCATGGTATCGTACTGGCTTCCGCATTCCGGGTAAAGCACCCCAGCTTCTTTTTGCCCTCCCTTTGCCGGACTTCTTTTTGGTCTTCGCATACAGCATTCTGTCTGACAAAAACAAAAAGGTACCAATCTGGTGATTGAGTCGGTGCGAAGAGGAGAAAAAGCTGCCGGTGAAATGGCTCCTCTGATTATTTTCCAGCACTGTGCTTTTCCCATCTCTTCGGCGCTTCCGTGACGAGAAGGTGCTGCTTACAGGTAGGGGGCCTCTGGGCTCCAGTATCGGCAGAATTTTACATCTTTCTGAAAAAGAGAAAGAAGAATTATGATGTGCGGAATGAGTGCGCTTTTTCCGGCTCTTCGGTACCCCGATAGCGGCCACTATCTTTGCCATAGAGCTATGCACCGTAGGCAGTATTTACTATACCGCCTTACTCCCCTGTACCGTTTCCGCCTTAACAGCCCATGCGGAAAAAGTCATTCATGCTGAGGAACCGAATCTTGCCCTCTTTTCTCTAATGGCGGAAATGGATTGGTCCTCCGCCCTATATACTCTTCTGCTGGCTATTGCCGCCGCTTTGGTAAGTATAGTATTTGTCTCCTGCAGCCCATAAAGCAAAGGATTTATTTAGCAAATACTTTCCAAACTTATCTACGTATTTTTGTAAAGCGGAGCCATGCTTCTCCTTGCCACTTTGGCGCTAAACACCAATATCTATAACGGAACCGGTATTCAGCTGATTACGCAAAACGATTCATGAACCCGGAACAAAAGATTTTTCTCTTTGCCTTTTCTTGAAAAATCTCTTTACTTCCGTTTCTCTGGGAGGAGGATTTCAGGGTGGAGAGATTGTTCCTTCCTTGTTTATAGGAGACAACGCTGGGCAATGCATTAAGCCGATTTTTGCCATTGGACCCTTCTCTATGTGCGGCACTGGGAATGACTGCCTCTTCTGCGGCGTCACCAACTGTCCTCTGACCGCCTTACTCATCAGCTTTTCAGAGCTATCTCGGCCCAGGCCTCTTCCTACTTCCTTTTAGCCATCGCCATCAGTTATCTATTCTCAGGAATTACGGACTTTACCACAGCCAAAAATACTCTTTTTCCAAAACAGAGGAAGAAGAATAAATGAGCATACCCATTAGGGTATGCTCATTTATTTTCTAACGAGTTTCCTCGAAGTGCGCGAGGTATCTCATTTAGCCTTTTTAAAACGGTTCGCAAGCCCTTATCCTCCGGCTTAACCCGCAGATTAGTAACTTTCTTCTTCCCCGGTCTTTGAATCTTTAATTCCAGAATGGTTCCTTCCGGTAAACCCTTGCCAAATTCTATTTGTAAGAACTTAGCTACCTTGGGGTGGTTTGCTGAAAAATCATCCAAGTCTCTACTAAACTGCATTAACTCCATGGGATTCATTTAGCACTCTTTCTTTACTACTCTTCAACGAAAGCAAATGATGCATTACCCGGAAGCCTGTCCTGTATCTCTAAGATGAGGCTTTCAGATTTTTCGTTAGCCAACACTAATATTATCTCAAAGAGCATAGCCTAAGTTCCTTTTTCTGACAAGTATTATTTTGCCCCATGCTCCTTTATATTTTGCTTCCATAGTCCCTTTATGCTATACTGCTTCGGTGTGATTTTATACTGTGATTATTTTAAAAAGAATGCTTCGATTATTTTGTGAAGAAGGACTTAAACATGAGTAAAATCAAAGAAATCTCCCGGAAGCCTGGGAGAAGGAAGAATATAAACACTATACCCCATTGACCTATGGGAAGCAGAGGAATATGAAATCGGACACTGGACAAGGCCTCTCCATCCTATAGAGAACTTTTTACTGGGGAGGAAATTCCCTGTCCATAGAAGGACAGTATCTCCTTTACTGCAAATACGGAACCCTTTCCAGAGAGCTGGGAGAACGACTCCGACAGGGGCTATCAGGTGGCAACCTGGAGGGGATATGGGAAATATGTTTTACAGCAATCAAAGTCGCAAAACAGGAGGAACGACAGAAGGAAATTGAGATTAAGCCTTTAGAAAAATTCAAAAAGTCTATCTTTACCCCTTTGCCAAGGCCATCAATCGATTATGAGTTGATTAAAGAGGGCGATTCCATCTGCGTCTGCATTTCCGGCGGTAAGGATTCCATGATTATGGCAAAGCTTTTCCAGAGTTAAAAACGGCACAACAAATTCCCCTTTTACCCTGCATTTTTCTTTGTATGGATCCTGGCTATAACGCCTTACAATCGACAGATTATTGAGGAAAAATGCCGCTCTTCCTGGGGATTCTCTTGAGTTTTTCCAAAGCGATATTTTTGAATCGGTTTTCACCATCGACTCCTCCCCTGCTATGTTTGCGCAAGAATGCGAAGAGGACCTGTATTCCAAGGCAAAAGGAGCTGGGTCACGCAATAAAATTGCTTTGGGGCACCACTTTGATGATGTGATTGAAACCGTCTTAATGGGAATGCTTTACAGTGGACAATTCCAGGCCATGATGCCCAAGCTTCATTCCACAAACTTTGAAGGAATGGAGTTGATTCGTCCCCTCTACTATGTTCGGGAGGAAGACATTATCCATTGGCGAAATTATAACCAGTTAAACTTTATCCAGGTGTGCCTGCAAATTTACCGAAACCTGCAAGACCTGCCATGTGGACGGCACCACCAGTTCCAAGCGCTTGGAGATAAAGAAATTGATTGCTTCCCTAAAGGAAGTTAATCCCTTTATCGAGAAAAATATCTTCCGCTCCACAGAAAATGTGTCCATCAATACCATCTTGGGTCTAAAAACCGATGGAGAGAAGCACTCCTTCTTAGAATGGTATGATAAGGGCTTTGAATTTTCGAATCCCGATAAAGGGATGTAAAAACTCAAATCCAATCTATTTTTAGCAACTTAGACCTGAAAAAGGGCTATTGCACTCATTTCAGGTCTATCAAATCCACTAAATACAGCTCCTCTTTTTATGAGAAGATTTTATCCTTTTGTATTCAAGGATAGTCTGTACCAAAACATCCACCCTATCACCAAAATAATCTTTTATAAAAATTTTGTACTGTTATCGTACTTTTTCCTGCCTAAAGCTTTATATGCATTTTAGCAAAAACTTTGGTTTTACTGTGATTTATTCTTCTCAAACTCAGCGACTTTATCTTCTGCAATTAGAAACAATATTTCCAATTCCGGTTTAGTACAATACTTCTCAATTCCTATAATCTTGCCTTTGTAGTCTTCCGGTATCTTTAGCCTTTCCTTTTGTGCATCTCCTATCCGCATAATTACTACATCATTGCCGGGATAAATGTTTAGTTCTGTCCGAACCTCGCCATTACCGGTAATTTGTCTTGTATGATAGGGAGTCAAGCCCAATAATTCATCCTTCCAAAGATTAATCGATTATTTACGCAAGAGGATACGAACAATTTTCAGTTCATTTGCCCCTTCGCACATGATTAATCTTTTTCATTCCTTTAGCTTCCTCTTTAGGCTCATCAGCTCTTCATAATTTACAGCAGTTTGAAAAGCATTGTTATAATACTGCTTTGCTTTTCAGAAGTTCGAGTCCTGATTTGATAGTCTTCATACATATTAGAGAGGGATACATGCTTTCCTGACTTACAAATCCATATGTTATCCTGCCGTCCCATCTGATCCAAAACCTCACAATAGTGAGTAGTAAAGATTAAAGATAGCTATCTTCTTATTGACCGATTTATCCTTATACAAACTAATCATATTTTTCCACAAGAGTTTTATGAAATGATTTTCACCCTCATCAACCAAAAAGATCAAACCTCTTTTTAAAGAAGCAAACCATTAAGGTAGTACAGTAGTAATCCCTTTGTTGTACCGCTAGACAGATATAAATCAACTGGCTATCAGAAAGATACTTTCTTCCCGTTAAAAACCAATCTGTAATTATGTTCGTCCAAGCTTTGTAAATGTTCAATATTGTCATAAAAATACGCATAATATTTTTCAAAACCAAAATGATCTATGCTGTAATTTTTAAAGGCTTTGAAAATCATACGATAAGTCTCTGCTCCATTTCCAAAACTTTCGAAATAAATAGCTCTGTACTTTTTCTCTAAGACAAAAATACTTTGGATATATCCTCGGCAATGTTCCATACTCATCCATTTTTCTCGAAAGAACTATCTTCATACAGTTCATGAATACGACTTTTTATAATATTTTTCTATACAGCTTTTCCTCTTTAAAAATTGCCTGATTACTGAGAGATATGTCCGTAGACAATAAACACTCATACTTATAAATAAAAGCCTGCATGATAAAAGACTATCTCCAATTCAACACCGTCATAGTCATAGTGTTTATCTTCTAAGCGAAAGTCTCCCAAAATAGAATAGCAAGCATCCAAAAGCTCCAATGCAGAGGTTTTTCCGAAAGCATTTTTCCAATCAAATGCCATCGTATTATAAACATATAAATCAGGCGCAATCTCCTGCAGTTCATACTCTTTATCTTCTGCAGTCTTCCTCGATTTAGCCACCAAATCAATAGTATATCCTTCATACAGTTTTTAAAAATTTTTGGCTTTTTACATAAAGTAATTTCATTCTGCACCTCCTTTTCCTGCTTTTTATAGTATATCAGTGAAACGTGATTTAAACAATATTTTTGTTTTAATCTATTTATTCTGCAAAAATTCATGATTTGTACTAATATGTTGATAATTATATGATTTTTCTATATTTTTAGTTCTTCTAATAAAAACTTTAGCTAATTTCGGTTTGAAAATCAGCTAAAGTTTTCTGAAATTTTTATGCTATAGATTTCAATTTTAAATCTACATTCCAATCAAGGCTTTACCCCACATGCAAGCAGGAACCGTAATAAACTCACGAATAATGGAGTTCTTCGGAATGGACTCCGGCTTACAGGGGAAAGCACATAGTCCAGGAACTTTTAAGAGCGCTTTGCCTCCTGGTAGGCAGGACTGTCATTTTCAATCTGGAACAGTAGAGGCTGGGCAAAAATCTTCAAAACTGCAAGCTCATAAATCAGCGCAGAGTTGACCATCACATCCGCCCTCTCCTGGAAGGGGAAAATGTAATTGTCCTCGCCCGTCTTACATTTTTCCAGATGAAATGGTATCCTCACAGAATAACCTCTGGTTCTGTTATCTCTTACCATTCTACGAAGCAGGCGCACATCTGTTGTAGGAATACGGTTATGCTCATCAATGTTCAGGGTGTTAAAGCGAAATGTAAATGCGGAACTTACTTTCCTCCGGCAGGGAGTGGACATTAAATCATTTTAGCAGTGGATACCCTCGATAACCAAGACATCCTCCGCCTCCATTTTTCAGATAATCTCCTTATACTCTCTTTCTCCTGTGAAGAAATTGTAACGGGGAAGCTCCACCCTTTCTCCGGAAAGAAGAGAAAGCATATCCTGTTAAACAACTCCAAATCCACGCACTGAATGGACTCAAAGTCGTAATTTCCTTCCTCATCTTTGGGTGCCTCCACTCTGGCTCTGAAATAATTATCCACAGAAATAGCATGGGGCTTTAGTCCAAGTGCGAAAGCTGAATGCTTAAACGCTTGGAAAAAGCTGGTTTTTCCTGAGGAAGAAGGTCCTGCAATCAGTACCACCCGCTTCTTCTCCTTAAAAGATAGACATGGCAATATTTCCGATTTGCTTCTCAAAAATAAAGCTTCCTGCATCAGAATAAGAGAATCCGTATCCCCTTGAACAATCTGCTTATTCAATGCACCGATATCTCCGATTCCCACCTTTTCTGGCCCAAAGGAGGATTCCTTTTGCACCTGATAAAAGCTTATCCATTGGACAGAACTCCGGAAGCTCATTGGGCTTCTCAGGAGTAGGCAAAAAGCAGGATAAAACCGTCTCCATAGGGAAGCTAGGTCAAATAAAAGTCACATAAAAGTATTTTGCAACATATAGCCATAGAAATAGTCCTGAAATTCCTAAAGAATAGATATTAACACGGCTGGTCATACGATAACGGAACAGCTCCTCCTGGAATGCATCCCCACCTCACGGAAGATTGCTCATGGCATCCTCGGTGGAAACGGAGCGCTTCATAATCGGCATCTTCTTTTCGCATACTCCAACATGGAAGCCTTCACCTTCTCCAAGAGCTCCTTTGTAATCTTCACATCTCCGGAAAGGTAGCCGTAAAAACCGCCTCCCAAAGTATAATCCATATTTACCCGAAATCCTGGTACATCCTTACAATGATGGTAAAAAGCCTTTAAAAAGCATAAAAACGGCAGAGCGGTGATAACTCTTCATACCGATACTATCCTTCAAGGTTAAAAAGCCTGCATTCCTGATCCACATTGGGGATTCTCTTATGCAACTCATAAATACACTTTCCAAAGCGCACCAAAACAATGGGATACTCCTCCATATCCTGAAACAAGGAACTAAGTCTTGAAACTTCCCTCCTCTAACTCTACCACTCTTTCCTTTTGCTGTAATTTTCATGGACATCCCTGACCTTTCTATTTTGTTTTTCAGAATTTTTCCTAAGAAAACTTCCTCTTCCTCCACACAATCTATCTTAGGAAAAATGTCGTGAATCTGCTCCCCATATAAGGCACGAAGAAGCGCTCCAAGCCGTAGTGCCCTGCACTAGGAGGCTGAGCCCCTCTCTAAGGCATCCACCGCATCGTGGTGTCCCAGATCCCCTGTGATATAAGCGTCTGCACCCTAAAGCAATCACATCCTTAATAAAAGCTCTTTCTGAACCGGGACAAACCGCAATTTTTCCGGATAGGCTTTCCAGCTGTCAAAGTACTCAATATAGGGAAGCTTTTGGCCTTTTCTTTCACATAGGCCGCCAGTTCCTCGCAGAAAATGCCTTATCCACCCTGGTGTAAAATCCTATCCCCTGAGACATACCCTCAGAAGAAGGAGCAACTTCCTGAAGTACCCCTCCTTTTTCCAAGAAAAGTTTAGAGCAAATCAAATCTCCCATCCCTTCCTTCACGCTGTCGAAGTTGGTATGCATGCTAAAGACGGAAATCTTATGTTCCGCCAAAGTAGAAGTAATCTTCCTGCTCGTTATCTCCGGTAACAGATTTCATCCCCTGAAAGATAAAGGGTGGTGGCTCAAATGAAATTACAGGACCGAGCAATCGCCTCTTCCACAGACCTTCTCTGCACATCCAGACAAATGTAGACCTTGCTAAGCTCTTTCTTCCTTCTTTTCCCAACAAAAACCCACATTATCCCAGTGCTCCGCATATTGCTTCAGCACATTCCTCCAAAAAGGAAATCAGCTCTTGTTTTTCATATTATTTCTCCTATTTATTTCTCCTATCCAGTACCCAAGCCCTCTTTTCACCTGTTCCAACTTCTGCTATCACTTTCTGAGGATTTTTCAAAAGCATTTCTTCCAAATGCCTTTCTCATCCTCTAAAAGCTCCCTTTAAAAACAGGATCCTTTTTGCCAGAGGAAGCCAACCATACTCCCATTCCACTTTGGAAATAGAGGAAGAATCCAGTTATTCTCCGGCATCCGAATTTGTCGCCTTAAACTCCGGGACTTTCGCCCCGATATCCGAAGTATTTTTTTCCCTATCTGAATTTCTACGCTTTTTCGCCAGCAGGATACGATAGAACTTATTTTTCTCCTTCACATAGCAGTCTTCCATAAGCTCCATATGGGATATAAAAACGCCGAACCTTCTCATAGTCGGACTGGGGAGAAAAGCAAAACTCGTTCGAACTCCTCTATCCGCTTTTTCCAAAATCTGAATCATCAGCATCCCCCCCATACCGGAGAGAAGAAGGTGCTTACATTCCCCTTTTTCCAAGGCTTCCAGACCATTTCCAAGGCGACAGCTGATTTTATCCTCCAGCCCCTGAAACGCACATTTTCTTCGCCATTTCCAAGGGCTCTTTTCCGATATCACAGGCAAAAGCTTTCTCCGCCTTTCCCGCCTCAAATAAGGCAATGGCGGTATAGCCATGGTCGCATGACCAATATCCGCAATACTGTCCACCACCGGATACAAGTCCACCATGGTCTGTATTCTTGCCCTCAAGTCCCTTCATCTACACATCCTTTTAGGGGAAAAATTCCCTCGAAACTCTTTTTCGCCTCTATACACTGTAAAGACTATATTTCGTAAAAATCCAATCTCTATATCCAAACTGGAATCTCTACGAAGCCAAATATAGCTTATTTAGCTCTTTTAGCCGGAAAATCCGGAGAAATGCTCCACTTATCTTTCTCCCGGAACAGTCGGGAAAGCTCTTCTCGTCCATAGCCTCTGCAATGGCCTTTTCAATTCCCTGCAGTTTCATCTGGCGGATAAAGTCCAGAAGCATTCTTTTCCCTCCTCCTGTCTTTCCAGATCCAAATGATACAGATCTCCATGATAGAGCGCCATACACTTTTTGATATTTTTCTTCCTCTCCCCGGAAAACCATCCATGATTTCCTGTACGGATTTCCCACTCTGCAGGGATAGAAATACCTGTCGGCAAAGCTCCTCCAAGGTCCTCTGCCTTGATATACTGAGAAACGGGTCCAATCCATTCCTCCTTTTTGCAGGAGGAGGGAAAGAAAACTGTTCCTCCAAATTGTCCGTTAAAGCCTTTTTCCCGCTTATTTTCCTCCCGTCTTCCTTTGCTTGGAAAGAGCGAAGGAAAGCTGGGATTTTTTTCCTCCCTTTGTACCAGGTACAAGAGATTCTCCGCGGATAAAAGCTCGCTCTGGCCACTGCCTTGCAATAATTTTCCAGCTCCACAGGGTCGGAGAAGCAATCCCTAAGGCAGGCAGCAATCGCTTCCATATAGCCCTGCATCTCTCCCGGATCTTGCAGGTTAAAGCTGGACTTTAATTCTCCACCTCCCACAAGAAGGTATTTTGGCATTATGAATCCGCTCCATAGATCATCCTTCCCTCCGCCTTTAAAAACTCATCCGGATCCTTATAGGGGCTTTAGGGAAATGACCTTTGCCTGAATTTCCTTTTTCCTGTAAGATAGAATGGCCTCTTACAAGCTTTTCTTCCTGCATTGTCACTGTCAAAGCAAAGAAGCACCGTAGAGGTAAAACGCTTTAAAAGAGCCGCCTGTTGCTCCGTAAAGGCGGTTCAATGCCGCCACCGCCTCAATACAGCCCGCCTGGTGCATGGAAATCACATCCATATAGCTCGCAAAGAATCAGATAGGATTCTCTGCTTCTTCTGGCAAAGTTCAAGGCAAAAAGATTTCTGGATTTGTCAAAAAGCTTGGTTTCCGGAGAGTTTAGGTACTTGGGCTCCCCGTCCCCCATGACTCTTCCCCCAAAACCGATTACCCGATGATGAAGGTCCATAATAGGAAAAATCACTCGATTAAAAATTTATCTCGAACACGTTTTCTTTTAAAGGTAAATAAGCCGGACTCCTGCAAAATAGCATCCTCATAGCCTAAAGCTTTACAATGCTGATACAAAGCATCCTTTTCCTGTACCGCATAGCCAAGACCGAAGTGGGTAATGCTTTCCCCGCTTAGAGCTCTTTTAGCCAAATACTGTAAGCCCAGCTTTCCTTTGGGACTACGTAGCTGCTTTACGAAAAACAAAGCGGCATTTTTGTTGATTTGCAGCTTATACCGAAGGTCCTCTTCCCCTTATTGACTCCACTGCTCTTTTTCGGAAGGGTAACATTTGCCCGCTCTGCCAGCCGCTCTATTGCCTCCACAAAGCTAAGATTCTCGTACTCCATCATAAAGCGGATACTGTCCCCTGCTCACTGCACCAAAGCATAAAAAATCTGCTTCCCTCGGGAAACAGAAAAGAGGGAGTTTTCTCCCCATGAAAAGGACAGAGCCCAAAGTAGCTGGAGCCCTTCTTTTTCAAATGTACATATTGTCCTATTAAATCCACAATATCCGTTCTTTGCCGGATTTCCTCTACGATATCTTCTCCATAGTACATATCAGTCCTTCTCCCAGGCCTTCGGAACAAAATACTCCATGAACTTGTGGTCATACTCATCCGTCATGCCGAAAATGTAATCCGCAACAATACGGTCTAAAAGGAGCTAGGGGTCTTCCTTTCCTTCTCTCCTTTTTTAGCAGAAAAACGATATTCCTCCGCCATTTCCAAGGGGTGCTCTGATAAAAAGGAAAATAAGAGCTTCAGCATGCCGTCTACCTTCCACCTCTTCCTTAGCTTTACTGCTGGTGTAAACATTTTGAAACATCCACTCTTTAAGCCCCTGCATATTTTTCTTCATCATAGGCTCCATGGAAAGCTTATCCTTCCCTGGAGGTAAAGATGACGGAGCGAATCAAAGTGTTTAGTCTCTCTCTTGCGGTAAAGCCCAGCACCTTCGAAATTCTGCCGGAAGCTCTTCCTCCCGGAAAAAGTCCGCACGGATGCCGTCATCACATCATGATTCAGATAGGCAATCTTATCTGCAAAACGAACCGCCTGCCCCTCTAAAGTCTTGGGTTTCCTGAGCTTCTATGATTTTGTATTCCATCCCTGAACCTCTTTGCTCAGGTTCAGTCCTCTACCGTTTTTCTCTAAAAATCTCCACAATCCGGATACTTTGATCTACATGGGAAAAACCTCCGGAGCAAAAGCTTGTTTAAGGCCCTTTCTCCGGCATGGCCAAAGGGAGTATGACTCAAATCATGGCCTAAGGCAATCGCCTCGTAAGGTCTTCCATTTAAGCTGAAGAGCTCGGCAATGCTTCTGGCAATCTGACTCACTTCAAGGTATGGGTTAATCTTGTACGATAATGGTCCCCTCCGGCTGAATAAAGACCTGAGTCTTATGCTTTTAGCTGGCGAAAGGCCTTGAATGTAAAATCCTGTCTCTATCTCTTTGGAAAATGGTTCGATATCATCTCTTCCTCAGGAAGATCTCTTCCCAAAGAGTCCACGCTACAATCAAAGCAAAGGAGAGAGAATCTCCTTTCCATTTTCTCCATTTCTTCTCGAATATTCATCCTGCTCTTCCTCCCGGATCAAAGCAAAACAACAGTTCCTTTTTATAATAAGCCCTGGAACAGGAGAAGTAAAATGAAAATTGGCAAAACAAAACGGAAATAGTTTAGGAGGAAGGCTGGCATTTTCATGCCCTCTCCTATTACATTCTCCAACATCTGGGGAAACCCATGCCCCACTTACTTACACAGAACAGAAGGTAAACCAGAGAGCCGATGGGAAGAATTGAGTTACTGACAATAAAGTCCTCGGAGTCCAATACATCTCTGCCGCCAATCAGCTTTAAATCCTTCCAAAGGTTATAGCCAAGAATACAGGGAATACTCAGCAGAATCAGAATGCAGTTTACAATAACCGCCTTCTTTTCTATCCCAGTGGAAGTTATCAATACTGGTGAAATGAGATTTTCAAACACCGCAATAACGGTGGAAAAAGCTGGCAAAGGTCATAAAAACAAAGAAGAGGCTTCCCAGATTCTTCCTCCCGCCATGTATAAATACTCTGGGCAGAGTAAAGAAAATGAGGGGAGGACCTGCATTTGGCTCCACATGAAAGCTAAAGCAGGCAGGAAAGATAATCAAACCGGAAAGAATCGCCACAAAGGTGTCCAAAGCACAGATTCTGATTCCCTCTCCTGTTAAGGAATAGTCCTCAGACATATAGGGAGCCGAAAATCTCCATGGCTGCAACCCCCTAAAGAAAGGGTGAAAAAGGCCTGATTCATGGCCTGAGAAATCACATGAAAGAGGCCAATTTCCTTCACCTTTCCGGATTGGGGAAGAGGTAGAACTTCGCTCCCCTCCAGAGCCCCCTGGCAAAGGATCAGACTATGTACCGCCAAGACAATAATTAACAGTAAAAGACAGGCCATCATAATGGTAGTAATTTTTCCAGACCTTTTGCAGTCCTAAAGAGCAAACCAAAATCCCCGATAACCGTAATCGCCATCATAGAGTCATTTCCTCCGACGACTGAGCATGGTTCCAAAACATTTTCCACCTGAGAGGGATCAATTTTTAGAAAAGGTTCCAAGGCAAATTTAAAGAAATAAGAAAGCATCCAACCGAAACGGTGGTGTAGTACATCAAAAGATAACAGCCCAGAATACAAACCCAGCTGCAAATGCCACTTGGTACCCTTTGGGCTCCAAAACCTCATAGGCCTTTACCACGGACTCTTACTGGCTCTCCCACTGCAAGCTCCATAGTAAGAATGGGAAGACCGATTAAAAGCAAGAAGCAGAGGTAGAATAGAACAAAGATTCCTCCGCCGTTTTGTCCTACCAGATAGGGAAACTTCCAAACGTTACCGATTCCGATGGACAACCCAGTGCTCACCAAAATAAAGCCGATTCGTGACTTAAAAACTCTCTTTTCATTTTTACCTTCCTACATAAGAACAGGAGATGCCTCAGGCATCTCCACTGCTTGCTACAGTCGATGCGACTGATTCGAACCAGCGACCTCTGCGTCCCGAACGCGCGTTTCACCAAGCTGAGCTACGCATCGCTCTTAATATATAGAACAAAGGAGATTATAAGCTTTTTCTCCTTTGTTCTGTCAATTATTTTCTGTCTATAAAGCTTAAAAATTTCTGTCATGAAAACCAAAATTTGCAAATTCTAATTATAATTAGAGTGAGATCGGAGTTAACTCTTTAATATCATTCAAGACTTGATGCAAGTATAAACTTTCCGGATTTTCCATCTTAACATATATTATGAGTATTTACGTACATCTCGAATCGAGTTTAATTCTATATTTTTCTTCATAGCCAGTCTTTCTCCATTGTGAAATACTGCATAATACGAACTCTATGATAGTTAAACCATCAGCTTCCAAACAGTTGACCTAACTATGTAATAATCATCAAATTTAGTTACTTGATATCAATTTTTGCCATCAACACTAAGTTCCATATTTTGCTCAGTTAAAATATCTGTATCATAAAAACCATCGTTAAACTCAGATATTTCATACTCCCAATCCGAAGGATCTTTCGATCTGGCGTTAACCTCAAAGTTGTAATATTTTTCCCATACAAAGCTATAATGATTGTCTTCAGCAAATATTAAATTATTATACCTTATTTCCGAGATTTTACACCATCATCATCAATTGCAAAATATGTAGTATCAAACGCCAGTATACCGCCAGACTCTCTGCATTTTCTAATAAGTATTTAGGTGGATGTTTATAATCACCATACATGTTTAGCAGTATGGAAAAACTATTAATTAATGAAATAATAAAATAGCAAAAACAAAAATACAATCCTTCGAATTAATCTCATGCAGATACATCCTCCTCACTGACTTTATCATGCTTGTTCCAGTATAAAAATGCACTGGCTATATCCTTGCCGTGATACGCCTATACATCCACCAGAAACAACAAAGTATTCCATACATTTTAAGAGAGGAAATCTTTCATACTGCTACTTCTTTTTGTACCACTCCATTCACCACCCATCTTCCTTCCGAATCCACAGCATAGCCATCGGGAGTTGTGGTGTTTCTATATAGAGCACCTTCATTCTGTCCTTGTAAATCTAAGTAGTAGCAGTTACTGTCAATCCACTGCCAACCGGTGAGCATTCTACCCTTCCAGCCGTCAGAGTTTGGGAAAAGATAATATTTGCTACCATTTACATCCACCCAGCCTGTAGCATATAGCCGGAATCTAAGAAATAATACCAGTAGGACTTCTCCGTTATAGGCTTCATAGCCCCAGCTGTTCTTCGGATAGCTTCCGTCCGGTCTTTTGTACCACCAGCCCTTTTCATCCTGTATCCACTGTCCTCCGGATAAGGAACGATCTACACCAAGTACCTGTCCGCTCAAGCTACTGCTGACCTTAAAGCTTCCGGAGCCATCCCACCGGAGCTTCCCCTGAGCCGCCGGAACCGGAAGAGCTGCCCTCTGAACTGCCGGAATTTCCACGCGAAGAGCTTCGGAACTATTATTGGATGGATTTTCTACTTTTTTAGCATCAAATAAGGGAGAATATAAGAATGCAGTAGGTGTTAAATCGGTTTCAGGTACAACCGGTTTCGTAGTATATAACTCATTGTTGACAAAGAATTCTGTCCCATTCCCATAGTTATCATCCGTTCCTTTAACTAAAAAGCGATACTTGTCTATTTTGTGATTCTGTTCAGCAAATATGCTATTTGATAACGCCCCAGTGTAAACGCCTTTAGTCTCTTTTTATATTAGACACATCCCTTTATAGCCATCTTCTGTTTTGAGCTTTTTAACAGAAGATTCCATTGATCTAAGCTGATCTCTATAAGTTTTATACGCATTCACGAAAAATAGTTCACCATTATCCGGCTTTATTTTCGTACCATCTGTCAATACTACTTTTTTCAGTAGATAAGGTAGCTTCTTCATCAAGTCCCCACATGAACATTGTGAATATCAAAGCTGGACTTTAGATAGACCTTGCTGATGGTCTTTTGTGCTTCTACTGTGAATTCTCCACTTTCTAAAAGATATTTTTCACCTTTTTGTACCTATCCTTTTTCCAATGCAACTACATTCTGCATATCATTAGATGCATTTTCATGCCATAAAGATAAGGTCCTTTTTATATGTTTATTGCAACTTTCTTGATACCGTTATACTCCTCCCCTGTCGCAACGTATAGTGTAGAGCCTTTTGTATATCTAAAATATACTTATATCGATACACACCGAGTAAAATAATCCAATGTATATTCTGTCCATTGGCCATTAATCTTCTTCTCTACTGTTCTATTCTGGTCTTATACTTAATTGCTCTACCTTATGAGGAGCTCCGGCTATGATCCACCACATAAGCCCTTTACGGTAATCGGTTTCTCTCAACCACCCTTCATGTGATCTCTGCCACAATATCCAATGTATCAAATCCCAGCATCATTCCTGTTATTCTATTTCTTCTATCCTCCTTTTTCTTCCTCCTCACTAGCATAGTAAGAAGCATCTGCAAGGCTCTTCTGCTTCTGCTAATAGGGATGGGAGAGTTTCTTCTGCCGCTCTGTCCGTGCCGCTCAAAACTCTGTAGAAAAAGAGGATTCTCTCTGCCTCTTCCTTTTTCCCTTATCAGAGGCTTCCCTTTTCTCTCACAGCTGAAGAATCTGCCGCTGTGTCTTTCTCTGCGTCTTCCTCCCGCAACAGTCGCTGTATTGGAAGCTGTTTTTCTGCACTTCCCTTCTGGAAGTACCTTTCGAAGGCTTTCTTCCTGTTCTAAAGGAAGAGCATAGGCGAGGTGCTACTCGCACCCACTCCCAGTACAAAGCTAATTCCCTAACGCCAGCATGTTTTTCTCTCTCATCTCTATCAGTCCTTTCTTATTTTTGCCATTTCACGATATAAAATTATACTATATTTTAGATTTTTCTAATTATTTTCCTCAAATTAAAATAATTTTTAAGCTCCCATACCTTATCTATTTTTCCTATTCTAAAATGTTTTATAATGCCTAAGTGCTTTTCCTTCAAGCATTACATAAAAATCCCCTCTCCAAAGGAGAAGGGAACTTTATAAATCTTTCTTATTCGTTTTTAAACTATTTTTAGCCCTGCTTCTGCTCCGGAATGGCCTTAGCAAGAGCAAAACGGTTGGACTGCACGATGGAACGGAATCCTGTAGGAGGACTTTAATCCGCTTAGATGCTCCTCTGCGGTGTCCAGAGAACAGGTAATAATGGTTTCCAGGCTTTGCCAGCATCTCATCCGTATAACGAATAGCATTGCTCGTGAATCTGGTCTGCATCCGCCACTGCATTGTTTACGATACCGTCTGCCTGCTTCTGGGCATCCTGTAAAAGTACATTGGCCTTCTCATCAAGCCTTCTGCATGATTTCATTGTCGGAAACCATCTCCTCGGTCTGGGTTCTGGCGTCATTTAACATCCGTATCCGCCTGAGCCTTCGCATCAGCCAGGATGGCATCCTGCTGGGAAAATAATCTTCTGATATTTAATCTCCTCAGGAACCCCGAAGGCGAAGCTCCACCAAAAGCTCCTCCATCTCTTCCTTTTGTTCACTAAAATCTTCGTATTGGACAAAGGCTGATGCCCTACAACTATCAATGTATTCCTCAATTTCTCCAATCAACTGCTCAATTCTGCCTATATCCCCTCCGTCTCTCTTGTTCATCAAATCTTCATAGCCTCTTCCACATCTTTTTGGAACAAAGGCTGATATACCCCATGAAAGGATGCAATCTCTTAACAGTACTGGAACCTAAATACGAATATTTCAAACTGGTGGCAAGGAAAATGGTATCCACTTCCTCCGCAATCACCTTATTGGTCTGGGCCAGGCCGCAGACTCAAACTCGAAGTCCGTTACCGCCTGCAGACCTCGAACAATCATATTGGCATGGACTTTTTTCGCATAATCCACTGTTAAACCGGTGAAGCTATGCACCTCCACATTGTCCCATTTCTTCGTGTGTGTTCAGAAATCATTCTAACACGTTCTTCCATGGAAAACAACGGCGTCTTCTGCCTGTTTTGCAGCACACCTAATTAATTTATCCACCATTTTCCGGCTTCGTTCAATCACATCCAAATGCCCGGAAGGTCACGGGATCAAGGAGCGGATACAATCCTATCTTCACTACAGCTCCTGTAAACGAAGAAAGATATGCTTATTGGTCTTGTACAGCTTCTCCCGAAGAATTCTATAGCCTTCCTCTTCCAGTTCGGAAAAATCCTCTTCCAAAGGCTGTTTCCACCACAAAACCGTATCCTTCCCTCATGGAGGACTTTACCAGTCTCCGAAGGCTTCCTTTGCCAGATCTCGCCGTGGGGGATCCAAGAGACGATACCGAAGTGTAATCTTTCCCTCCAGACTTCTTAAAGCGCTATGGAAATCTCCTCCACATACCAAAGCCTGTTCCTGAAAATGACAACGGGCAATATTTGTCTCTATACAGCTAAAGCCTTCTTTCCGCTGTCGCAAACTGCTCTTTTCGCTCCTCTGGACAGGGCTTCAATGCCCAGAGCACCGCTTCCCGCAAAAAGATCCAGAACGTCCTGGTCCACTAAAGTCAAATTGTAAAATATTAAATAAGGTCTCCTTGATTCGATCCGTGGTGTGGGCGAGTATCCTTCCCTCCGGCACCGAAAGCAAAAGTCTCCTGGCTGAACCTGCACAACTCTCATACTACTCTCCTTTTCCCCTCATATTAAAAGCGAAAATGCCGGTCGTCAAAGGGATAAAGATTAATCACAACTATCCCTATTTTATGCAAGCTTTTCCATGCTGAGTATACGCCAAGGATTTTCGCCAATTTTGTATCCCTGGTATTCTCTACCTAGCTGTTCTTTAGAACTATCCTCTATCTGAATATTCTTACTTTTAAGCACTTTCTGTAAGGAGGCTTTGGAAAATGTCTTCATTCCCTGATGCTCTGGTTTTCTAGAGCATCCTCCTCCACATGCTGCCGCCTCTTTGCTTGATAACTCTTCATCCCATAGAGGATCTGCAAAACAGAAACAGTAGAGATGGACTGCCTTTTCTCCAAAGAACAAATCCCCCATGGTCCTCTGCAGCCAAGATCTTCCTTAGCAATGGCAAAGCGCGTCATTACTGTCCCGAATAATGGAAAGTCTTTTTGGGATTTCTCATCTTCACTATGATCCATAAAGATGCAATAGCTTTGCAGTTCCATCTTTCCCACCTGCCTCGTAGCTGGTGGAGCTGGGCAGACCAAACGCTCCGCATTTCAATCAGCATCACCGTGGCATTGGCTACATCCGCTCCACAACGGTGGTGGACAGAAATATCCTTGTCTTTCGGAAGAGAAGTCCTGCATCACCTGCTCCTTCTCCCTGCCTTCATTTTCCATGCAAAACCATGAAGGAATAGTCCTTCCCAAAGTGCTGTAGAATTTTTGTTGAAGGGTAACACTTTCCACGGAAAGATTCTCATTTTCCTCACCAAGGGACAGATAATATGCTGCTGCCCTTGTCCAACTCCTTTTGATGAGGAAAGGCTTCTCTCCCGATCCGCAGGGAAGCAGGGCATTTCAATCGGCAGACGATTGGCCGGTTTTCGAAAGCAGGAGGTAGGGCACCGCACCATAGGGAGCTTTGCAAAAGAACAGGAATGGGGGTTGCGGAAAGGTAGATACAGTGGGGATTTTCCCTTCTTTTCCAAACGGTTTCTTTCCTGGATCCCGAATCAGTGTGAAACGATCAATCATAACATTTTCAGATGGAAAAAGCTAAAGCCTTCCTGAATCAAAAGCCTGGCGGTACGATTACCCTAAAATACTGCCCTCTTTTGAGTCCCTGATAAATTCTTTCCTTCTCCTTCCTTCACTTCGCACATCAGAAGGCGACATGAATTCCCATTGATTCTCTTCAACAGTTTTTGCAGTTTTTGAAAATGCTGTTTCGCCAAAATTTTGCATAGGCACCATAATGGCAGTCTGAAATCCAAGGAGCCATAGAAACAAAAGCATAAAAGGCCAAAATGGTTTTTCCCAGATCCACGTCTCCCTGCACAAAAGCGAAAGCTCTCTCCTTGGGAAAATACCCTATCCATCTCCTCAAAGCCTCGGGTGAGCTTTCGTCAAAGAAAAGGCAGTCCTTTTGAAACTCTTCCCTCTTCCTGAATTTTTCCACACCTGCAAGAGAGAGAGAAATACTCTCCTCCTTTTCCCAGAAACAGGCGTGTAAAACAATCTTCCAGGCCAGACCCTTTAATCCTCCTGCCTCTCCTCTTCCCTCTTCCGGCCCGTGCCAGATGCTCACATAGCCTGCCCTTTATTACACAGCCTTCTTTCCACTCTGAGAAAACTTTCTCAAAATCTTAGGCTCTTCCTTTATCCTCGCTACATATTTTCTTCATGAGCTGCTGCAACCCTTTGCAGAGAGAAGAGATGAGCCTCTAAGCTCTTTCTTTTCTCCTCCCGTACTCCTCAAAAGCATCTTAGGCTGTTGCAGGATAAGATGCCCTCGAAAGCTTTGACCTGCCCGAAAACACCGGTTTTACTTTCCCTTTTGAGTTTTTAGTGCGTAAGTTGCATGAAAGTATGAATCAGTAGCTTTCCGCTCTCATCGGCCAGGAGCACTCTGCGGCATAGACGCATACTCGTAAAACCCTGGCATCCTCTAGTACACAGAGGAGCCATCCTCCTTCTCACAAGCTTCGAGGATAAGACAAAGCTTGATGTTGCAGATAGGAAATAGGAAAATCCTCTAAAGATCTTCCTTGCGTGAGCCATTATTCATCTTTACGTGAAAAAGGCAGCTGGGCTTTTCTCTCACCTTTAGTCGCGCCACAGCTCACCAGGCATACATCGCACCCAAACTCACATGCAAACATCAATTCCTCGAGCTTTTGAGCTTTCTGCGTTATAGCTTTGAAGCGGTGGGCGACTCAGCAGGCAGTGCTGGTGCTTGCTGGCTTGAGCCAGCGACGCTTGGAAGCTTGAGCACTGGTCGCGTGGCGAGGTTGGCACAGCGTGCCCCGATGGAAGCAACACCAAGCAGTTTCATCCCTCGTGAATAAACACGTTTTGGCTCGTTAGTACCACATTTCTGTAAAGCGGCTCTTACTCTAGAAAGCAGATATACAGTACACTGCCTGTCACTTGCCGGCATGAACCTCAACCTCCAGATTCGCATATCTCCGAAAATCTCCTTCCACTGCCCAGGCCTTGGCCTCTTCTTCCGTAACACCCTCCTCACAGTAGTAAAGACTCCAGGGGTTCTCCTCTCACATCTTCTCCAAGCCTTCCTTTCACAGCTGCAGAAATGCTCAGCGGAAAGTAATCCCTGATCGCAAGAAAAGGATATCTCCACTTTGGATTTTCTCTTCCGTCCAATACTGGTGTCTCAGACGCATGAGGTAATTTCTCCAGGAAGAAACCATGGATAGGCTGTCTTCCATACCCTCCTCATCTCTCCTCCACGTTCCTCTCCGGCTGGAAGGAAATCATTGCGGAATTTACTGGGAATGGTCTTACTGGGCACTACAGTGGATAGAACGATCCTCCAGGATATCAACACCACCTGCTGGCAGTGTCAAAATGTTCTTGTTGTTAGTCAAAATAGAGGCAGCGCTTGGCATGAATCTTCTACTGCGCACGACACACCGTCTTTCGGTGGAGGGGGTCATGCTCTGTCCTCCGGAAACCACCTGAGGTCACCTAAGGTCTAAGAAAATATCGAAGTCCGTCACCGGAACATACGGCCACAAATCCGAGTGCTTTTCCTCCACCTGGCTCAGACTCTTTGGAGCTACTGCCGCTTAGGCTGTTTCTTCCAGCAGCTTTTCCATAGCGCAATGGGAAGCATCCCCAATCAATACCTCATGAGTGTGCTCAAGAGCGTACAGACTATCTACCTTCATTTTGGAAAAGGCCCAGGGTAAAGCCCTTCTCAAAAAGGCTATCTCGGATGATTAGTATATACATAGTTATGATCAAATATCATCAGGAGAAATAAACAATGGAATCTCCAATACCGGAAGATAATCTCTAAGTTTCTCTACACCTCTTCGTCGAAAGGATGATCACCATTACTACATAGATTCCAATACAATAACCGAAACGAATGTCACATTAAGAAATCTCTCCACGGCTCTTTCTCCGGTTAATGCGGAAACGCAGAATCTGTAAATTCAAATCCAGTTCGTCTCTCTCCCTTTGAAGACATCGGCTCAACTAGAACGCGTGAAACCGGCTCACCGATCCACCACTCCCGCTTCTTTCAAAACAGGAAAGCATTTGAGTTTTCTTTAATGCCTCATCATAAGCGTGAAATACTACCTTCTCAAAGGGGCAATCTCCTCTTCCGTTAGGACGCTCATAATCTTGCATCCGCCATCCCTTGGCTGCAGTTGAATAGTTCCTTCAGCAAACCTATTACCTTGCTTCATTGTTTTCCACAGCAATACGTAACTTC